>Ga0214480_101155_pt1 | contig 11970 bp, 10 predicted proteins | sample M1_20Mar14CPVII9_3_FD_165042 | JGI IMG/M metagenome (GOLD analysis project Ga0214480, IMG submission 165042) | Marine eukaryotic communities from Monterey Bay, California, United States - M1_20Mar14CPVII9sort6BwellE17 | ecosystem: Environmental > Aquatic > Marine > Unclassified | place: USA...
ATCCTTATGTCTAACTGTTTTTACTTTATCTCTGGGAATGCTGGTCATTGTAGGCAATGGTAGATCCAGCGACAAAGATAAAATTTGATGATAATCTTGGTAGTCTTCCACTGTTTGGTGTTGGTGTGAGGAAGAAGGGCCCAATCAAGGTATGTACGAATGCGGAATACTAGCCTCATATTGAAATAGTATGCATTGGACCATGCATACTTATGATATGATGATACAGCATTGAATATAATATGATATGAATCATGAACATATGATAAGCACAAGTATTATACAAACATATGATTGCATATAACATGGATTGAAATATGGATATATGATATGCACAATGCATGCTTTTATATTATATATTCTCACCTGATTACATATATAGGTCTACTCTGTTGGAATGTATGCTGATAAAGAAGCTAAGTCCAGTATTGCATCGATATCCAAAACAAACAAAGCCGGCGCTATATCAACACTTCGTGATTCCTTAAAATCTACTACACAAACTTCATTTGTATTAAAAATGAACTTTAAAGTCGGCGCAGAGAAGATGGCGGCAGCCATTGCCGATAGTGTAAACCCTAGAGCATCAAACAAAGCGGCAGTAGAAACATTAAAGAAACTAATCTTAGATGGCGTGGCATCAAAGGGCGCGGCAACACCAGGTACAATACTACAATTCGACTGCACAAATGATGGTGTGAAAGTATCCGTCGATGATAGTGAGATTGGTACAGCTCCTGGATTACGACAGGCATTTTGTGACGTCTTCCTTGATGATAAGGGCGTTAGTCCTGCCTTCCGACAAAGTTGTGTTGAGAATTGCTGCAGCTAGATATACAATACAAGCCAAAAGAAATGAAACCAATATCAACCAGTATCAAACAAACGAGTAAAGAAGGAAAAAGATACGACAATGCAATGTTTTTACGGTCGCTAACAGGTTATAACCTGTGCTAAGATAATGTCGATTATGATATGATAAGATAAAGAAGAACGATATCTTGTTCGCTATCAAAAGTAAGTAGCTTCTTATGTCCGGTCCTTCCTATTTTATTCTATATTACTCTACACGATCCTATGGACACTACTTGAATGTGCTAAGCGATTCCACTACTTAAGGTGTTTTTCCTCTTTTTAAGTTTTTTCATGTTGCAGTAGAAAATAGGGATGCATCCAACTGTTTTTCAATCTCCTGCTCATCGTTTGGATTAATAATTGTTGCATTGCCACATTCAACATTACCATACCCTGGCCGATCATGATCACGGTGACCTGTTTTAGGTGTCATATAGTCCGCTCCATATAAATTACATATAATATTATGTGGATTATTGGGTATATAGAAAGTTGGCATAACACTTGTAGTAGTTTGTCCATTGAAATCATCAATATTTTTGGGGGATTTCTTTGCTTATATTTTCTAATCGGTAGGAATGCATTCTTACTTATCTTTATACCATCCCATTGAAAGTTAATCAAACCGGAAGTTGAAGAGTCATATTGGAATCCGTATATATCGATTCGATACCGTTTCCAATAGTTAGTTGGAAAGATGGATATGAAAGAATGTTGAATTTGATTCGTTGTCAACTCCCAATTAAACTTTTGTTTGATATCATATTTCATTGCAGCAATTTGTTGTATATGTATCGGGTATACTGCAATATCGATATCCTTGTCAATTAAACTTGAATGAACGCACGGGTCACCGACTGTACTATTTCTATATTCATATAATAAAGTACCATACATGAGTATAGCCGGTGCATCATGTAATTTCGTGAAGATATATGTCAAGATATCTTGTGCTTGTTCGACCCATTCGACTCGCTGTTTCTTAGCAGATGTTGGTATGTATTCTGGACTTGTATAAATGCCATGTGTACACGATGGTGATAAGCTTGTATCACTTCTAATTGTGTTAGTAGTGCTGCCGCGGCCACTAGTGCCATATTCAATGTCACGTACATAATTGTAATGTGTCATAATAAAGTACCCAACCATTATCATTGAAGTTATAATAGATCGTATCCATCGAGCATGACTCTGCCTCCGAGATAAAGAAACTGGAAAATTGGACGACGATGATTGTTGGGACTGATACTCTGTGGCGAATTCAAAACATCGTTTCACTTCTCCGCTGAAAGCAGCATATTCCTCTTCAATATCATCGCGTCTTGCTAATAAGCTATCACTATTATTATTAGTAGTCTTATATCGACGATGAGATGGCTCTTGAATTTTTTTCATTGCAAAAAACACTGATTAGAAATATTGAGACTACACCAAGGGAATAACGTACTCCACAAACCTTTACTGATCAAATAAAGCTACATATTCAGGCTGATTTAGCAAATACTAAGGTAGTAGGTATATAGGAGTATTATTATTCAAACCATTACCATACAATACCAATCGCTGGATATCTTGAGAGGTATCTTGAAAGATCCTTCCACAAGATACATTATAATCTAGGTTCATAATAGCCACAACAACAACGAATCCATAGTACATATCATGATGCGCTCTAAGCAAAGCCTCCGGTACGAGGAGGAGAAGAAAGAAGTTCGACTTGTTGATGAATCACGTGATGACATTGAAACAGGAAGTCAGCAGATCGATAAATCAAACACGAAAGATACTTCTCCTCCTCCTAGCAGCATCATTATTAGCAGCACTTATCGAATAGTAGTAATCATATCATACTCCTGCATATGGACATGTTTTTATCTTCTCGCTCATTATAATGACAGTGGGGAGAACGAATCTTCTGCAGAGGAGACTAACTCTACCCATCATCATCAATTACGATCTTCCATCTTTGTTGTATGCGTCGAGGTTATCAAATTACTGCTTTCATATATTCTACATTACAGACAACAACAACCGAGTAATACTACGGATATAACTATCGGAGACAGAAGAGGAGACGACGTAAATTGGACGAATCTATTACTAACATACCTCCCAGTGGCAATATTATACTCAACATATAATCATCTAATGTTTTTTAATTTACAAAGCTGCTCACCGACGGTATATTTAATATTATCAAGTTCACGCTTGGTAATGACATCTATAATTTGGTCAAAGATCTTCTCTTCCTATATTACACCAGTGAAAAAGTTTGCACTCATGTTAATAACATTTGGTATATTCTTTAAGAATATTGCAAGTATGGATGAATATATTGCAGAAGATACTTTATTGCACAATGACTTTACTAAGAGCAGTAGCGCTACTACGACGATATTAATCATTCTACAAATGATGTGTAGTGTAATGGCAGGTGTATTGAATGAGAATTTGTTAAAAAGAAATGACGGCAGCAGCAACAACAACAATAGAGACCCACATATTCAGAATATTGCTCTTTACATGAACTCTATTGGAATTAATCTCCTCGTGGTTCTGTATTTATACATTAAGAGTTATAATAATGCCAATCAGGGGCATAATATTGGTTTCATCACAATATTAAGCTCGGTTATGACATCACCATCATCCATTCTAATTGTTCTAACACTTGCAGTGGCTGGAATTATATCCTCACTTGTTCTTCGATATGAAAATTCAATAACTAAAGGAGTGGCATCAACATCTGAAACAGTATTGACAACTATTCTAGAATACATTGTCTTTGGCCGTACATGTAATGCAACGGAAACAGCAGGGATTATATTTGTAAGCTTCGGTACTCTGTTTTATAGTGTACCTTATACAACAACTTTGACTATGAAAAGAAGTATACAACATTGGTTGAAATGGGTACTAAGACATTGGTTGACTGTGGCATTTGTGGCATCTACAAGTATAAGCATATGTGAACTTGTCATTACGACACAACTAATGAATGAAGGGGATATAGATCTATCTTTTCAAGCGCCGCCAAGGCCTCTCCAATCATACAAGTCGGGTATTATTACCTGCATCGAGTAAGAGAGGACGTCTTTTCTGTATAATATGCATTCTATGGAATTATACTCACTTTATTCTTGTCTCTCTCATATTATCAAAGGTCTGGAGATGATGTTATCTTTGCCTTGGAGCATGTCTCCAACGTCAGTAGTGAACAAACCGTTGAGCTTTATCACTACTCAGTCCTCTCCCCCTATCTAACTTCCATGCTTGAATTATCTCCTCAAGTAAGGGTTATAGATATCAAACCCAATGTAGATAGAAATGAAAAGAATTGCATTGCGGATGCTCTTTCAACTACACATCTCACACAAGTGATACTAATAGAACCGGTTGAGCACAATTAGATAATACTATCAAGTCATTAGAAGAACAAGATAGTCTTGACTTTGAGCATGTATCATTAGTATCTGATATTGACCTGTATATCAGAACAAGTAGTAATGACAATGTCATCGGGTGGTATCATCGAGCCAACAGTATCCTCTCAAGTGATTTAGTCTACTTGAGACAACATACAATTGCTTGGTCATCATATATTGGCAACGATGAATTGTTTTGTCAAGATAAGAAGAACAATCTGTCTACAAAACCTTGCCCTACTGAAGTACTCGACATCATCAAGAAGAGGTATAATCAGTGGAAGGTCAAGCTCACCCAAGATCGGGAGCTTGGCTGGGTAGCTTTTGATGGTGGTCTTGTAGAGAATACCGAACCTTCTTGCGCATCGTATAACTCGATAGAAGGTGCAAAACGATCATCACATAACAAGAGAACAATCTTGAATATCGATCTAACCCTAACAAGTGATGGATTGAGTAGCCTTGGAATGCATAATACAACTCAAGTGGGTCCTATTTATGCAAATGAAATAACATCACCTATACAAAACAACGTTATTCAAAACCCTTGTCTATCAAAGGACTTCATTAGTAAATGGTATGATGATAATGACTACCGCACATATAGTACAAACAAAGAATCTTCTTTCCAAGGCGCATCGAGTTTGAACGACTTTATGCAGCTAATATCCGAGGAAGATACCCAAGTAGTATTTGACTTGAAAGAGCGTGATATCGACAGGCAACAAAGGCAGCTACAGCAAATTATAGAAGCAACGAGCAATACGGATATGAACGACCATATACTTGAGAACATAGGTGTTAGATTCTTCTCGAGCCGTATCAATACTTCACTCGAAGTGCTACCAAATCCAACAATATTGAACAATGTAGCAAAGAGCGGTATCAAACTTTATACAAATGCCCCATCGCAAATACATTGTATGTATCTCGAATCTTATCTATCAACAATACATAACATATCGCTTTCGGGATGTTTTGTGGCCAAAGGTAACCAGAGTGTTCAAGCCCGATGGACTGAGTTGGAAAGCAAGATTAAGAACTTTCATTTAAGTACTGCTTCAACTTTGAAAATTATCTGTGATATACCAGCATCACAAGAATCGATTCATAGAAGCTTATGGAGAGAAGGACTAGTCAAATGTGTTGAAGGTAAGCAAATAGTTGTTACATTGCAAATGAAGGCATATTAGAAATAAACTCACTTATCTTCTTATTGTTATATACACAGACGGGTATAACTGGATCCATCACCCCTTTCCAGTTTCAACAACTACAACAAACGCCAACTACTTGCAGTCCTCAAACAACCTAGACTTCATTGGTATTGAAGGTAGTCTTATCCAGAACAAGTTATCGAATCTAGTAGGTTCCAATAGTCAATTCATGAGATATATCTCTCACTGGGGTGTAACTTCTCCCTTTTTCAATGTTCTCCAACATCAACAGTTCACCTTTATGGGTGATACCGAGGTAGTAGTGAAGAGTAAACCTGATCATGTTTTTCGTTGCGTCACTAAGATACTTACTATCTTGTTGTTTCTACGGCTTGAAGAAATGAGCTTGCTCTCTATTGATGATATCATAGAAGCTGGCAGCGGTAGAAATGTTACTTGGAAGCATGTCTTCTCCAATACTGCAACTATAAGTAATGAGTTTGAGTACTCCAACGACAAGTGGGTTTATGCTCAAGCATTTATAGAGCAATTATTAGGCACCATATTTGAGGAAGCCGTGTCCTATCATATCCTTGTGCCAATGGGCTTGATTGGCTATTTCGAAAAGCACACTGAGTATCCTCCAATGGTTGCACGGGGATATCGTGGCTCGAATGAAGATTTAATGGTCATAGGAAGCACGCTGGCTAGTGGCGGAGTGTCTCCAAAGACTGCTCTGAGGGTGATTTCATCCAATAGTGTTCAAAAGATACTTCGCGATTCGACAAAGCATGCTAAGGATACCTTCAATAATAATAAAGTTGTAGAAAGTATGAATAGATTCTTGAAGGATAAGTCTTCCAGTGGAAATAATGTTGTTAGAGGATATGGACTAGGTTTGTGGCGGACCAAAGGCTGGCGTACAAGATTAGGCAAAGACGTTCAAGGTTGGTTATCAATGGGGAGTAGCGAGGCATTGCTCTACTTTGACGAAGATATGGTGGTATCAATGTGTGCTGAACAAAGAATTCTTGGGCTGGAATTAACTGTTTCATTGAAAGATGTTGTTCAAGAGATTGGATCTCGTCTCAATGATGCGTACAATACACTTGATTCCAAGTAACAGTGTAGAATAAGGTAGAGTAGGTAGGGACGACGACTGAATGCTAGATATTTCTCTCTACTACTCTTAAATTAACTAGTACTACTTTACCCGACACTTATGACTACTAATGAATATATTTACTCTGTTTGGTATTAAAGAGAAGAGGAGTACACACAATATATACAGACCTCTCTACATATGTATGCTGGCACTTGGCACCCCTTCTCTAGGATACCGGATCGTATCTTTTTGATTTTTTGAGACTTACGTATTATCATTGAGATTTACAACATTAGTGACCGACGTTAATTCACATCATAGCTTTCATATGATTCCTCAAGCTCAAATTCTTTCTGCCATTTATGGATTAGCAGGCTGTATTGGTATTGACGCTAACAATGAAACACAGCTTGATATATGCAGACAAAATCTAGGCGAATCTCTACGGCCAAATGCTGCATTAGTTGCAATGAACCCGAATCAAGTAATCAATGCATGCGGTGGAAATAATGTAACAATAGTCAATGGCGATGCATTTCCTGTATGAGAGATCTGGACACCAGCACGCTGTCATCTGATATGTTTCAAGTTACTCTTAGTAATGACGACATCATCAAGCCCGATTGTATTAATATGTTTCCGGCTGGCGAGCCAGGTGAGGTTCAAACTGTAACATTTCTGGGGGGACCATTCGGAAATGGGAGAGAGGGTACGATATATCCTATTAAAGTTGAAGTGGTTGGTGATCTAAAGTTCTTTCCAAGTATTGGTATGGATGGTTTGGGCTCTGGTGAAGTGTTTAGTGGCAAGGGTATATCTCTGTCAAACTATCAGGGTATGGACTATCAAACTGCTTCAATTCATTTGATTTCAGCAGAGATTCGAGAGTATGATGAAAATGAATTGGGAGAACTGCGAGCTCCGGCACCAGTGTATCCCAACGATTGTACATCTGCATTTCCCAATCAGAATATCACACACAGAATTAGAGTTATTACGGACGGTGGTCCTACTAGAGATGGGTTGCAGGGTTATACAAACACAACTAATGATAAGGGGGTATTTATAATCAAAATAGTGAGGGAGTCAGAGGATGATAGTATACTTGAGGATAAAAAGTATATTGGCTTGGCTGATCATGGAGATGGTGACAACATGTTTGATCTATGTCTTAACCTTTCGGAAGATGATGTTGACAAGATCAGGTCTGTTCAAATGCCGTGTACAAACGAATTCCCCGCCGTGCCCCCTCCCAAATTGTATGCAAATAGCATTGAAGTCAAGCAGATGATTGGGGGCGATACAACTGAGGTCGAGTCCAAAACAGCAGAAGAAGGAGGAGACAAAATATCTGGATCAAATGAATCTTCCACTTCAACTATGATGCAACATACGATGATGAGTATCATAGCTATTACTCTCCTTAATTCTATCCGATAATAATGTTAGTTGCAGGAATGTGTCAAGAGAAGATAAAAAGTGTAAGAGATTTGCCAATTTGCCAAAGAGTAAGAAAATGCGTCCGGTGATGTACTTCAAAGGTTTTTGAGGGTTAGTATGGTCTTCTTCAAGACACAATTCTTTCTCATCCTTCACAACTTCAACCTTTGAAACTGCATAGACACACGACAAACTTTATCAAATATGACGAAGGTACATATGTTGTTATGTATAGCAAACAAAGAGTTCATGCATGATCTCTTTCTGCCCAAGCAGTGTTTGATGATCAATGTCTCACTTGATCACGACTGACTCTGCTGCTCTTTCTAATGCTCATAAAATCTTAAACTCAAATACACAAAAACAAACTCATAACCATATCAAAGTCAAATGAAAGTATCATCTTCCAATCAAACGATGAAAGCAGTTGCCCTTCCAGATAAGAGGAGCTGCAAAGTTGTCGAGATTCCAAAGCCTATGCCCAACAGTGGTGAAGTACTCATCAAATTAGAGTCCTCTGCATTGGACACTGCATTTCATGAATGTGCTCAACGTACCATGATTCCAGGCAGTCTACTACATAATCTCAAGGTCAATCCACTGGTAATCGGATGGCATTTCTCTGGTACAGTTGAGAGCGTTGCAGATGGTGTGACCGACCTTAAGAAAGGAGATAAAGTATTTGGTCATCTTCAATACTCCGGATCTACACGTCAGGGAAGTCTTGCTGAATACATAACAGTACCGATTGATGAATGTGCCAAGGTCCCAAAAGGAATTGCAATGGATATGGCTGCTGCAGTAACTACTGAGTCTCTAACTGCTCTACAGGGACTTCGTGATCAGGGAGGTTTGTGTAAGGGTAAGAGTGTCTTGATCATTGCTGCCGCCGGCGGTGTTGGATCTCAAGCAGTCCAGATTGCAAAGGCACTCAAAGCTGGCACAATTCATGGTGTTTGCTCTACCAAAGATGTGGATACGGTGAAAGAGTTAGGAGCTGATTTGGTGATCAATCGTAATCAAAAGGATGTCGTCAAGGATTTAAGAAGCTTATCATATGATGTGATCTTTGATACAACTGGCAAGTATTCATATTCAAAACTCAAGTATGCTCTGAAGAAGAATGGGAAAATGGTCTCAACAATACCAAACATTACAACTATGTTACCATTCAATCGCTCCAAAGCAGTTATGGTTCAGTGTAATAAGGCCGATCTCGATATTATTGGAGATTGGCTCAAGTCTGGTGATATCAGCTCAATCAAAATCGATAGTACATACAGTATCAAGGACATCCAAGAAGCCTGGGAACGACAAGATGGTGGAAAGAGGTCAGGACGTGTGGTAATCAAGGTAGAAGGAGGATGGTAATGATCAATCAGTGTTTGCAATGACTATGTAAAGTAATGATGTATTTGCCAAGTTTCTTTTCTTTCTACTTTACATTCTTGTTGTACATGTTGTCATGATTGATGGCTGGTCGAATCAGAAGACCTCATCACCTTCCAACCAGTAATCGTCACCATAATTAAAACATATCTCTTCACCTGGTTCAATGTCTCTATTTGCCATAAACCACACCCTCGGCTTGCCATCGTAGCTTTCTGGAACACTCTTCGGGTTGACATTATTATGCGGTGGACTTGCATGATTAATAAATCGTGTCCAAAGAGATTCATACTCATCTTCGGCATCGACATATATCCGATTGGGTGTTGTTTCTTCTTCTTCATCATCTTGTTTCTTGAAGAATCGTTTATGAACATCTTCATCGTCAAGTGAGACTCCGTACAGATAACAACCAGTCAATGTCTGTCCTCGATCTAGTCTTGACTGGATCCATGCTCTATCTTCATCCGTCAACTTATCCTCAAGTGATTTGAGGTATCGACGATCTTTAACCTCCTCGGACATGATTTCACCCTTGTAATCACCAATGAATTCTCCTTTCCAAAATGGTTTATTGGTTATGACACCAAGTCCTTTGCCTGGCATGCTACGGAGGGAGAAGTGAGATGGTAAACTTTGACGTGCGGGTGTATTCATTGGTATCTCTCTTGCTACATCAGATGTGTGTTCGATCGTTGGCTCATCCACAGCAGGAGATACGACGCCATCGTTGCTCAATGTGTCAATCTGTGCCTTAACTCTCACAGCTTCCTCACGAGCTGATGCTACTCTATTGTTATTATCATTTCTACTTCTTGGACTAGGAGTATTGCTCTCAAATGGTGCAAAGCTATTAAACGAAGAAGCACGTCTTTCATGACCATTCATATTATGATCTTTCCCTGAACTAGCAGAAGAAGGCTGTGCATTATTACTCTTTCTTCTAGTATGTGTTTCGATAGGGCCGAAGCTATTGAATGACGATCGACGGTCTCTCCCCGTCATGCCATAGTTATAACTTGACTTCTGAATTCTCAGTGTAGATGCACTTGCTTGACGGTGATTTGTAGTAGAACTTCCTTTACCAGAACGAGGAGTAGAAGTGGTAGTAGCAGGTCCATAACTACTAGTATAAGACCAATTATCTACACCACCGGGAGAACCAACAACACCTCCACCCATTGTTCGACTTCGTTTTGAAGTTCCATGTGAGGGTGCATAAGATGTGAAAGTTGCACGTCTTTCACTACCTGATATAGAGTTATATCTCACACTATTATTGTTATTATTTCTTGTACTTCTACCTTGACGAGGAAGGGGAGAAGTAGTTTGCCAATTACCCAATTCCTGTTGTAATACTGAATGTCTTGACGAGCGAGGAATTTGATTTGTGTAAATATTATAATCCAAGTATGGCTGCTGCTGTTGCAGCCTACCACCTTGCTTCTGCCGATCCAACGTTGATGGCGAAATATTATTATCATATTCTAAATGCCAATCATCATTATCAGAAGCAGGCCAACAACTTTGTTCTTCGCCTCTTCTTTCGATATTGTTGGACTCATAATTGGTATCAAGTAACAAACTACTAGTCGGAGGTGGTTCTAACAATGCATTTGATACAAAATCTAAATACTCTTCCTTGGTAGCTGATGGTGATGTTGCTTGTTCATATGCTGTTGCCGAGAATTGTAATTGTGTATTAGTTGACAATATTGTTCTTCGTTGAGTGTGTTGAGAAATTGATAGTGCATTACAGAATTGTATCGGGGGATCGTTGAATTGTATCAATATTGCAACGATTGTAATTAATCTAAGCATGATGACGGTATACCTCATATTATAATTTACAGCCGAATATCTCTCTCTCTAGTAACATATTGCCTACCTATCGTATTGCAATGAGAAAGTTAGATGATGTCATATTTATTTTCAACTTCACCTTTCGAGAAATGGGGGGGGCGGGGGGTTGGGGATACCACATTTTATCTTATTTTATCATGATATGAGGAGGTAACATGAGTTGGCTTTACCTTCTAGAACAACTTCTTGTGTTCATATACTGTAATTATTAGAATACAAGATACTTTCATCATCTTCAATTCTCTGGAAACAAAACTGTTGTTGTCCTTCAATCCAAACCGCTTCTTGGATCGATCAAACGAGAAGAAGAAGATTGACGTTGTCAGTTTGGTCGGAAGTAGCTCTTATGGATGACGGTTCGGTAAATATAAATATCTTGACTTGAAAGTGTACTGAACACCATATCAAGTAGGCTCGAATGGAATAGAAAATGAAGTACTCTCCTCGATATCAAACTCTCCTCCTTCTACAATCATCATCCCACTTGATGTTGTTACATTATAATGACCCCCCTCTAAACTGTTACAACACAAGCCATCCCAATCATTGATAATGAAAGTATATGTTCCCTCTTGCAAGCAGATAGTTTGAGAGTAAGAAGTATCCCCGAAATTTGCCGCATGCGATTTAACTAATGCATTATTAAAGAAGAGATCCCATGATGTCTGCCAAGGATTACGGTCATAAACAATAGTGATTTCAATACAATATCGTGTCTCCGTGGGTTTGAGAGATG
>Ga0214480_101156_pt1 | contig 11947 bp, 9 predicted proteins | sample M1_20Mar14CPVII9_3_FD_165042 | JGI IMG/M metagenome (GOLD analysis project Ga0214480, IMG submission 165042) | Marine eukaryotic communities from Monterey Bay, California, United States - M1_20Mar14CPVII9sort6BwellE17 | ecosystem: Environmental > Aquatic > Marine > Unclassified | place: USA...
ACAGTAGTTATACTCAATGAGGAGCTACAAACGATTGGACGGGCGGCATTTGCTAGTTGTTTATCACTGGAACATATTGCATTACCTTCCACTATCACCGAAATAGGTAATACTACATTTTACAATTGTCAACGGTTAAGAGAGTTAGTACTTCATGAGGGGCTCAAAACAATTGGGTCAGGTGCATTTGAGGGTTGTTTATCATTGGAACATATCACATTTCCTTCTACTGTCACTGACATTGGTGCTCAATCATTTATCAATTGCCAAAATTTGAGAGAGGTAGATCTACACGAGGGAATACAATCAATTGGGTATCGTGCATTTGCAAGGTGCCCATCCCTGGAAAGATTCAAGTTTCCCAATCTTTCACATCGTTTGGATGCCATCATTCAGGCTGGCAAGTATGTAGATGTTGAGAACAAGATTGACGAGATCCGAGGTGACATAGTAGAAAGAAGAGGTAGTGAGATGTTCATATCTGATTTAGGATGGGTACAGAGTCCTAGTTTCAGTTGGACTGCATTAAAATACCGGCTCGGTCGGATTGATCGATTACTCACATACTATGAACTCAGAGAGGCAACGACGTTACTTGAATTGGCCATGTGGAAAGCAAAGATTGATCAAGCAGAGGTGGAACATATCAACCGAGATAAATATCGGATTGATATCCCCGGGCCAGTGAATACTATTTTGCAGTACTTGGATTTCAGAGTATAGCTTGATAGTTCATATAAGGCTAGTGTATTGCAAATCATAAGTCTTATTGCTTTTACAACTTCTGTTCAAATAGAGATCCGAATATCTTCTACCTCAAGCCTTAAGGTTCTCGTCGGTCATCTCTCCGTCGACTACTAGGCACCCTACCCCCCACTATGCTGTCGTCCTCCACTGTTACTACCACTACCATCTGATATAATCGTGTCACCTGCCAGCGAGGGGTCTCGTGTCGATGAGGGTCGATGATGATGTGACGATGAATAAGCTTCTTCCCTAGGGCTTGGATGATGACCATAACCACTGCCACTTCTTGACCGTCTTTCTTGTTGTCCACTACTACCACGGCGGTATTCCCTATTCCTTGGATCTCTGTTTCTATTATCATACTGGTCACGGTCTCCTCGCCTGTTTCTATTATCATATTGACCACGGTCTCTATCCCTATCATCTCTCATACGATGATCTTTATCTCTTCTATCTCCTCGTTCTGGGTAATCTCTATCCCGTCTGTCTCTATCTGGGTGGTCTCTGTAGCCACCAGATTGAGACTGACGGTGACGATGTTGTTGTGGATGAACATGTTGCCTATTACTTTGACTATTCCGAGGATGATGTCGACCCCTACTTCTTGATCTTTGTCTCTCATAAGGTCGTTGCTGCTGTTGTTCTGGTCGAGATGAAGAGTATGGTACAATCTCATTATTGTTGTTGTGCATATCTCTGCCACGATCTCGGGTCCCACTCTCACGACGGGAGCTTTGTCTTCTCATCTGTTGTGGCGGTGGTATATCATAGTCTCCACCAAGTGCATTATCTTCCTTCGGTGTTACCAGTACCAAGGCACGGCTATCACTCATGGGTGCAGAAGGATCGTAGTCACGTCTATTATTCTCGGGTGGTCTACGGCTGGGAGTACGAGCCCTCTCGGTCAACTGTCGAATACTTTCGGTACGTTCCCCTCGGCCTCGACTCTTGGATCTAGCGGCAGCACGAGCAGCCCTATTCATGTCTGCATCTACTTGGCTATGTCTCCCTCGACTACGTGATCTCATAGATTCTCTTGTCCTTTCTGTCCTGTCCATCATGGATGGTTCGGATTCATTCATTGGTCCTAAGCGACCTCTACCTCGGCTCCTTGCCCGAGATTGTTCTTGCATTAAGTTCTCAACTTCATCATTCAATTCCCTATCTCTACCCCGACTACTAGCAGCCACGGAAGAACGACGTCCCGTAGTTGATGGACGACTACTACTTCTAGAATACCCTCCCGTGTTTGTTGATGTGGTTAGTGCAAGTGCATTACTCTCACCTCCTCGAGTAGAAGGTTGTTCAATATCACGTATCGGTGGTAAACTCGATCGAAACTTGGGTACAAATGCACGTGCCATATCTTGTAACTTGTCCTCACTCAATACTGATAAGTCATCACCTCGTTCATTATTCAATGAATATAACTTTAAGATTGTCTTGACACTCTCGTCTAATGTCTCTTGTTGTTGTTCAATCATGATACGTTGTTCCTCGACCTTATCTTCCAAGTCCTTAACCTTGACGGCTCTTCTCCGGTCAAGCAACTCAACCTGTCGATGAGCTTGCTCTACCTCATCTTTAGCATTCTTCGCCTCAGCCTCTAACTCTTCATTCCGTTCCATCAACTTACCCAACACTTGTTCATATTCATCAATCTTGGAACATGAATCACGTGCCTCGGCTAATTCATTCTCCATACCCTTCATCTTAGTTTGTGCCTTATCTAAATCAAATTGTACATCACGAGCTCGTACCTTTTCCTCGGCAAGTTTAGCCTCCCATTCTTCGGCAGTTTTACGTGCCCTATCTTCTAGACTACCGGCTTGTGTTTCCCATTCGGTTAATCGTTCCTCGAGGGATGATACCTTGTTGGTATAATCTTCAATCTTGGTTTCATACTTTTTAGCAATGGTATTCTTCTCTCGTTCAAGCACTGTGTATGGGTGAATTGGGGAAGGCGTCGGGGTGAGTAGATTGCAAAGGGTACCTCTCTTAAAAGGACACAAGATGTGCACAAAAAACAAAAACACACATATCTCATACACTTACTATCAATCTTCACCTTAAATCTACGATTGGCATGTTCCAACTCCTTCACTTGATTAATCTCATCTTCCAACTCTTTTTCAAACTCCTCACTCATTACCATTTGTTCCAATTGTCGATTAATATCCTTCTGTTCTTCTAAATCTTGATCATATTCATCTTTCATTGCATCTCGTTCTCTTTTTAATTCGGCATTATTCTCTTTCTCATTTTTAAGTTTCCGTTCTAGGTCTTTGATGCGGGATGCTTGTTCGGATGATGAGTATTTGGTAGTTCGGGCTTGAGCTTGGAGTGTGTCTAGTTGGGATTGTGCCTCTTTTAATTTTGATTCGAGTTGTGTATATTCCATTTCACGTTGTGTTGCCTCGGATCGTACCTTCTTTTCTAAATCTTGACGATATTTACGTTGATCTGATGTTGCTGCATCGTTGGTATCACCGCCACCTTGTTGTTGTTGTTGTGCAGATGATGATGAGGATTTGATTGGTGAGGATATAGCAGCCTGTGCACGTTGTAAACTATCGTGTGTATCCTTACGTCGTAAGGGTGATGTATCAAGTTGTTGAGCCTGAGGTGGCGGTGGATCGGATGATTCATTGAGAGATGACTGCGGTGGTGGTATATTATCATGATAACCATACGCGGCACCCTCAATTTGGGAGCTTAATTCACTAGCCGAACTTGCACCACTAATATATGAATCATTATCATAACTCCCTTCTTCTCCACCGTTGCTTTGGGTACTAGCCTCGGAATTACTCCTTGTCCTGTTCTCGCTGCTGCTGCGGTTGTCATCATCATCATTATTGTTTGGTGCGGGGCTTGGAGTGGAGTTATCTCCTCCCACATTTGTGTTAGTATTCTTGCTATTGTTGTTGATGCTTTGCAATATAGCATTAGCCCGTTCACTCATGCTACCCAAATGATCTTTCACTTTGTTGGATATTACATTATTATTATTAAATGTCATGTCATTATTTAATGTTGATTCTGATGTCAATAACATATCGGAATGTTCTCTACTATCCTCCTCTCTTGAATGATAACTAGCACTGCCTTGGTCACTGCCTTGACTACCTTGGTCACTCCCCGAGTCATGACTTCTACTATAACTCCCACTGCTATCCCTTTTACTATACCGACTACTTGCACTATTAGCACGATCATTATAATCCAGCGCAGCCTCTCTATTACTCCCTATACTCTCCTCATCATCTAATATAACATTATCAACTGCCAATGATGGCTGTCGTGAAATTACCGACCGAGTAGTAGTCCCTCCGTTATCGTCGGTATTATATCCCCTATCGCTATCGTCCAAGTTATGATGATATGGAGTTTGCTGATTATTATTATTGTTATTATTAATGTTATTACTCTTGGCCATAATTTCACCAACCTTTTGTTTATATGTTGATAATATATCATCAATTTTAGATTCTCCTCCGCCGCCACTACTACTTTTCAGAATGGACGAGGAGGAGATTGACAAGTCAACTACTACTCCACTAGATATCGAGGTTGTTGGATTGCCAACACTTTTCGATGCATTAAAAGCTGTTCTATTCTCCCCTTTGTTGTTATTGTTATTACCAACACTTTTCGAACTAGATAGTGCATAATTAGATGTAGCAGTGCTATTATTTAATGTGGCCAAAGCTGCTCCCAATGACGTACTGCTATTGTTATTATTTGATCCTCTACTGCCAACTGACGTAGAACTACCACCATGATTAGCATCACGTTTGTTTAGTATAGTATCAACTTTACCTTGATAGGCTGACATTATCTCTTCAACTGTTCGTCCTTTTGTGTTATTATTTGTTGTTTCTTTTTCAGACAGTTTTGAGTTATTATTGATGTTGTTGGCATTGTTGTTTATACTGTTATTAACTTCTTGTTGCTGAGCAGTATTATTGTTAATAGCGTTAACTTGACCATCTACACTACAACTAACATTGTTAGTATTATTATTAAGGGGAGGTAATAAATTCATTTTTGAACTAAACGCAGCATCAATATTATGAGCCGATTGAGCCGGCAAATGTTTTAAATGATCTTTTGTCAATGCCGGCTGTATTGTTGCCGCTGCCGTCGCTTGTATACCACCACTTACGCCTACGCCTACGCCGCTATGACTAGAAGAACGTCTCATATAACTATTAGTAGAATTATATTCGGGAAGTGTCCCACTTAGTGAACTAGTTATCGTATCATTATCATTGTCGTTATTATCGCTATATTGATAATCTGGATGAATGTAATCTAATTCATGATGTCTATTAGCATTGTTATTGTTATTGTGGTAGGGATGTGCAGCGGCGGCTGTATCGGATACACTGCGATTTAATGCAATGGGCTGATTAGTAGTATTATTGTTCGCATTATTGTTATTGTTTGATGATTTTGGATTGAAGGATACTATATTAGTTGGTGGTAGTGGAGAATTGTTACTTTGTATATTATTAGTGTTAGTATTTGTAGTGTTTGTAAATGATTTAGAACGTTGATGCTGCAATGGAGTAGTAGGTTGAGAAGAAGAAGGAGGAGGACGTTTTGATTTATCAACTTCTAATTGATTCTTAGCCGCTTGGATTGCTGCTACCATATCCATCTTTGCAGACTATTATTATGCAGCTAATTAGATGGTATAGAGGCGTCCTTTAGGCTATATATTAGACGTAGGCACAGAGCCGCCAGTCTATGATTAAATCTCATGGTCAAGTTGATGAGATGATGACTGCGAACGGAAAATTTTACTCTTAATTAAAAGGGGGCTGTTCTATTGATTGGTGTCTCTATGACGTGCGTGTAGAGGGTGTAGAGCATGCCAGAGTTAGTACTGGAAGGAGAGGGTTGGCTGGATGAGCATAGGTTTACATAATCCAGGAGGTTGCGGTATGGGGAGAGAGGAAGAACTCGGAGAAGTGATGTTAACTTGTAGATACTAATATGATATCCCCACATAATTGGAAAGAGAAAGTAAGTAGAGAGAGGCTACACGTAGGGTCAGGATCCTACAGAAGTTGCTTCTCGGGATTGCAATGGAGTTGAAAGTTGGTTGATACATCATTGGAAAGCCCTTGATGAGTAGAGTCCAAAACCATACTGGCCTTAGTTAGTTTTTAGCATTGTGTGATTTTATGACCCATTTGGGGGTAAAAGGTATGCCAGCTGGAACAATTCTCCCCAGGTTAAGGATAATCCCTAACTAGCCCTAACAAAATCACTAACAAATTTTTCAAATAAAAAATTAAGGCCATTGTAGATTCATTCCTAACTCACTGAGAGCTTTTGATTAAGCCTATTTAAGCCTACCATAAGTCCCCTGGGGGCTTACTAGAAGCAACCTTAGGGGTAGGATACCGGCATTGTGACCCTACGTGTAGCCGAGAGCTGTTTCCTTTAGTAGTATTAGCATATCATAACTAGACCCTTTCAACCAAGAAGCTATCTCCAATAACTCGGAAGTTCAAGTAGGATAAAATATTATTCTTTACCGGCCCTGGTATATCAATACGATGTGCATCTCGGTTAATAAGATTCTCCTCTACTTGATCCATCTTTGATTTCCAAATGGCTAATTCAAGTAGAGTTGTTGCCTCTCTTAGTTCATAGTATGTGAGTAATTGATCCATCCGACCAAAGACGCCTCTCAATGTACCCCAATTCCGACCCTGTACTAACCGTTTATCTGATATGAGCATCTCACTGCCTCTTCTTTCTACTATACCACGAACCTCATCGCTCAACATCTTCATACTTCCCATCTTTGAAGATAGTGTCCAGACGGCTTGAAAGGTTGGGAAACACGAATCTTTCCAATAATAGGCAAGCTTCAAAAGCACTTGACTCAATCTTTTGAATACTCTCGTGAAGTCCTACCTCTCTCAGATGTCGGCAATTGTAAAATGCTTTCAGATGAATAACTCTAACGGCGTGAGGGATCGTAATACATTCCAGTGATATACAGTCAGAAAATGCTCCTACCCCGATCTTTTGAATTCCATCATGAAGATTTACCTCTCTCAACATTGTACAATTGTAGAATGTACGTTCACAAATCTCAGTGACAGTGGAAGGAATTGTAATACTTTCCAATTTATTTGCAACAAGCACTAGCAAATGCTCCTCCCCCAATTGTTTTTAGTCCTTCGTTCAATATGACTGTCTTTAGATTGTAACAACTAAAAAAGGCACATTCATCAACCTCGGTGACAGTAGAAGGGAAAGTTATACTCTCCAATGACCTACATTTCCAGAAGGATGACGTTCCGATCTTCTGAAGTTCCTCGTTTAATACAACCACCTTTAATCGCTCACATTCTCTAAACATACTATTACTAACTTCTTCAACACTAGAATGAAATCGTACAATTGTCACATCCTTCGGAACGTCTTCCCTCTCCTCTTTCCCCGTATACTCAAATTCTACTTCGTTTGACATTTTGTAACGTGATATGTTCAGTATTTTGTGCACGTGATGTTACAGTATTGTATACCGGTATTGTTGTATATTATGTTGATATTGCAATACGTCCTTTGACGACACTTATGTTCTATACTATTACAGAATCTCTTACCAAATCTTATACCAATGTAGCAAAACGAATGTTGTTCTGTGTCTGTGTTGTTGAGTAGATAGAAGTAAGTATTGAAAGTTATTTGTTGTTTTGCAGTTGAAAGTCGGCTTGTTGTTATTATTATCGTGTTAAATCGTGACCTTTGCGATACTATCTCTAATACCAACGCCAATCTACTCTAGAGATACAAGGAATGGAATACTGAGGCGATTAGAAGCGAGCACACAGCTATCACACATAGAGGTTTGATATTTATTCCCGGCGATTAAATCTTTCTTCATGGTAGTAGTCAGTAGTACCTAAGAGTTGGCGGCTTGCAACTAATATCATAGGATCAAGAATATTGGTATATGTCCAGTTAATAAGGTGGTGCTGATTGGTATTTAGTTGTGTAGTATTGTAACGGCAGCGGTACGAATAGAAACAGAGACATACATAAGGCATATATTTACTAACAATCGTCATAGTCATTACCTTGATTGCATAATGGAGAAGCTCAATAATGCCAATAAAAAGCTTAAAACAGCACATGAAAGTATAGAACGTGATTACAATACACAGATATATGAACTTAATTATAAAGAGAATGAATTATTAAAACGTATCAGTGATTTAAATGCAAAGAAATTAGATATTGCAAAAGAACATGGCAGTACAAATATATCTGATGATGATGTTTTGGAGATTAATGCTGGTGGTAAGATTATAGTTGCAAAACGATTTACATTAACTCAGTTGGAAGGTACGAGATTATCGGCATTATTTAGTGGTCGGTGGGATAAGAAGTTGCAAAGGGATAGTCAAGGGCGTATCTTCTTGGATGTTAATCCAAAATGTTTCCAATCAATTGTAGATTATCTAAATGAGCTATTAATCTCATCAGAAGACAATCTTCCTAGTCTACCCACTGTAGACGAAGAACATGAGTATATCATGAAGCATCAAATAGAGTTATTTGGGTTGCATAGAGGGGTGCCTGATAGTGAGATCGTCAAGGAGAAAAGACATAAAGATCAACTTCATAATTGGCTAAAGGAAGGTAACTCGGATGGGGAGCTCTCTCTTTTGTATAGAGGATCACGTGATGGTATGAATGGGAAGAGTTTTCACTCCAAGTGTGATCATAAGAGTAGTACCCTTACTATTATTGAAACAACTAGTGGTGTAATCATGGGTGGGTATACGAATACTCAATGGGGTACCCTTAACTTGGAATATCAGAGAGCTGACAAAGCATTCTTATTCGTACTCACTGGTATTGATAACGGCAATGTATCCCCTCCATGCAAAATGAAGTTAAAGGATTCCAATAGTGGTTGTGCAATCAAGGATAGGAAGGAGTATGGTCCAACATTTGGAGGCGGCCATGACATCAAAGTGAGTGGAAATGACATTATACTGAGAGTTGGTCATACGTATGATGGCTCTATAAGAGGGGAATATAAGATTAAAGAGATTGAAGTGTATCAAGTATTAGACAATATGGACACGCCAAAGGAACAAGATAGCAAACCTTCTGCTAAGATTAGTAAAGTAGTAAGATTCTCGGAAGATATCAATGAGGCAATCAATACAAAGATTAAATCATTGGCAGAACTTGAATCGGAGATACACGACCTTGAGAAGAGCTTTAATGACGAGCAATCCTTCATTACATCATTCACAAGTGGGGAAACAAAGGATATTGTAACCCTGAACGTCAGTGGCACTACGATGGTAACAAAACGTTCTACATTATGCACCGCTGAGGAATCCTCATTAGCTCAACAGTTTGATGACACTAAATGGACAGAACAGGGATGTAACAACCTCCGTGTAAAGGAGTGGACTTCCGATGAGGTCACGTCATGGGTTGGTAAGATTGAGGGTATCCCGAGTGAAGTATCCACCGCCTTTAAGGACAATGAGATTACCGGCCGTGAACTACTTACATTAAAGATGGAAGGATTGAAGATGTTAGGTATTACCCGAACGGGTACATTATGTCTTCTCCTAGATGAGATTGAAGGATTAAAGAAGGCAAGTCAAGACGTTGTTACCCTAATCGAGCATAGTCCATACTGCTTTGGTAAGATATTGGATTATCTTAGAATAAAGCAGATACATTCAGAAGGACTCGTATCAACGCCGCCACCGTTGCCGACGGTTTGGGATTCCCAAAAGGAAAGATTTAGAAAGGTAGTTCAATACTTCTTCCCTGGAGATTGTGCTAAGTTCATCCTAGGAGATTGATAGTGTAGTAGATAGAAGATAACACACTATTCTAAACATAACTGTTACAAAACCTATTCTAGACAGTTGTCTGGGAACATAATACATGGTCATACATTGAATCACTTGTGGATCATCTCTTGTCAAACATAATACATCTTGTGGTCGTTCTCTTCATCAGATACATTTATACAAATACAACAGGTGGTGCATATCTTATGCTCTTTATCCCACATCTTAGCAACAGCCAAGGAGCATCCGACATAGCAACATGTCATTCACCCGTATAATCTTGTCACAAGGCAATTGTAGTACATTGCATGAAGGCCTGCTAGTGTCATACTCCTCTTCTTCTTCATTCTTCAATGCCTTGCATATATCTTGAGTATCTTGCTCATCGTCCTCGGGTGGTGCATATATATCTTATGCTCTTTATCCCACATCTTAGCAACAGCCAAGGAGCATCCGACATAGCAACATGTCATTCACCCGTATAATCTTGTCACAAGGCAATTGTAGTACATTGCATGAAGGCCTGCTAGTGTCATACTCCTCTTCTTCTTCATTCTTCAATGCCTTGCATATATCTTGAGTATCTTGCTCATCGTCCTCGGTGGTGGTATCCTTCTCGGAGGTCGTAACCTTGGGAGCTCCTGATGATAAACAGCTAGTGATAGTACTGCTACAACTGGCATTGTCATCATCTTGACTACTTGAGGTACCTGTTCTCCTCCTCCTTGGTGTGAGTATGCCAAGGAATGAACGCTTCATGGAGGTGCTATCATTCATAAATACAACCTAATATGTTTTGGGGAGAAGAAGCATCTGTATGTTAGATATACACAAAGTGAGGCTGAAAAGGGACGTGTACAAATGCATGCATATCTGCTACTTACAGTAATGTTATACCTCGTACGAGTACCATGGAATGATTTACACGGAAGAGTAATTGACAAATGAGATGAGGATGTGGTCGAATCCTCCTCCTTGGCGGCCATCCTCTTTCTCTTGTCACCTACTACCTCGTCTTCTGCTGCTGCTACCGATTCTACTAAAGTAAAGTCCTCAACATCAACTATACTAACATTATGCAATGCCATTGCTAACATGCTGTATAGTGATGGTAATGATTTAGAATCAACTATTTCGAAGATTGTTAGTGGTAGTAGATTGTTGTTGTTGGTATTGGTATCTTGTTGACTTGATGATGAAGAGGAGGATGGCTGTTTGATTAGCTTGGTGAATGATTCGTTCCCTGTTAGTGTGTTGGTATAGATGAGATATATGAATAATATAGGTACATGAGATTGCGTGAGCATAAGATAGAACAGGATACGAATCTAAAAAGAACACATCATATGTATTTGTATCTATCAAACTTACAATGAGTAATCATCCCACCACTCGTTGCAACAATCTGTGTAACATTTGAATGTCCATCTAATTCCTCCAACATATCAAATCCATCATTAGTAGTAATAGAATTGCAATTGTATGGAGTAACCGATTCAACAACAGTACTAAATTGTTGATACTCAACCTTCTTCTGACGCTTAGCATTAGCTACTGCCAAATTACGAAGTTCATTCATCTTAGCATTAATATAATTCGATTGTAATGTTGGTAATTGCAATGGTTGTAGCTTGTTAGTTAGTTGATGTTGAGCTGCACGTGTGGCGTTTGTAGAAGTGGTAGATGATTGCAATGATGGATGGTAGGGTGGTGCATAGCTATGATATTTCATCTTAGTTGGGCGTGTCTTCTTCTTCTTGATGATGATTTGTGTACTATGCTTTTGATGGGCTGGTATGCCGCTGCCATTTTTAGCCGAATTGAATGTTTCTTGGAGAGACAGCATTGTTATATTAGCTTTGTTATTAGAGGTCGATAGGAGGTATCAGATATTATCGCAATATGATCGTCGTCGAGTATTATTTTTCTGATCGATGAGAGCAGAGTTAGTATTATTATGTTATGATTATTACCATTCAATTATTATATTTATAGAAAGCAGCTGTCAGATAGACCAATCAATTATATATCTCTCCTTACAATATTCATCGACGGTCTTCTGTTCGATTTGATGGCAATCAGGCGGTGCATGACAGATGGCAATTTTGAGAAATTCAAGGCGCAGATGACAAAGTATACAAAGACACATTCTACGATTCTAAGATGTGTATCCACTTTCAATAAGTAATTCACGACATGTATCTTATTTTGTGCTTCTTCTCGGCACGTGGAGTGGACCTGGCTGGATCCCCGGCACGTCTACATTGTTGCAAGTCCTCTTGTCTATTCAGTCTCTCATCTTTGTTGATAAGCCGTACTTCAACGAACCAGGGTACAATGCC
>Ga0214480_101157_pt1 | contig 11946 bp, 8 predicted proteins | sample M1_20Mar14CPVII9_3_FD_165042 | JGI IMG/M metagenome (GOLD analysis project Ga0214480, IMG submission 165042) | Marine eukaryotic communities from Monterey Bay, California, United States - M1_20Mar14CPVII9sort6BwellE17 | ecosystem: Environmental > Aquatic > Marine > Unclassified | place: USA...
GCCATTACTCTCGGGAACTGGTATAAATGGTCCGGATATCGTTGATGAAATAATAGCCTTACTTGCCTCACTCAATTTACCCTTCCAATTTGATGTACTGAATGATTTACTTGGTGCAGTTAATGCCACCGCAAAAAGAGCTCTACTAGTCTTGGGTAAATAGTCTGCAATGGCGGTCAAATGATCATGGGGCATATTACCAAGGCATAATGTACTATTATCATCGTCAGGAGAGGATGTCTTTCTGCGTTTACTTGAGGTACTGTTGTTCATGTTGTGTTGATTTATTTTTTGTAGTGTGTTGTTGACTTCTTATATTTAATATGAAGGATTCGTATCGGCGGTGTATAATATATTAGAACTAATGTTTACAATGATATCAATACTAAACAAGCGCACAATATTGTTCCTCCTCTCTGTTGATAGTCTACGATATCGTATGTAATCAGTACCTACCTCTCGAGAGTGCCAAATTGACGGGAATCAGAAATTAAACTGCTAAAGGTGATGGCCTAATGGCCAATAGCCGATTGTACTGTCGACAAGTGAAAGTACTCTCTTCTTGATGGTATTACTGATTTGATACTGATGATAGATGCAATAGTGGCGGCCAGTCGATTGCTGATATTGTTGCAGTGAAGTGTTAGAGAGCTGCTGAGATATATCTCTTATCTGAGGGAGTCGAGATAATGCTGAGCGAGTATCATTGATTGGTAACAAGATACTATAAACATACAGTACGTTTGAGTCGAATTGGTCACTTGTATTTTGGGGAGCTTATTTCTCAGCTTTTACTGGAGCTACAAAGCCAAACTTACATTTAGTCTGTAGCTCATCATCTAAACTGTGGATTAAAGCTATCAAACGCGGTGATCGGACTACTAGAAGTCGAGATATAAGCTCCCCAATTAAGGGGTATTGATTTTTCTAAGACTCAAAAATTCATTTTTACGTACAAACACTAAGGTAAGCAGTGATCTTCTAATGTCCATAACTTCACCAATATCCAATATTTTCTAACGCTTCAACTTACACAATGCATCTATACATCACATACAACAATGTTTGGGCGCTATTTTCGTCGAAATTAGTATTTTTCTAGATTAGGTTACCAGTTCAAGTCAAACGTACTGTACCTCATTATCATATCATTTATTAAATTCGCTGCCGCCTATCATGTTGTTGCAAAGATATGGTACTATAATAATTCTTCTAATTCTGGGTACTCAACCATGTCATGCATTAGCGGCGGTGACATCTACTTCTCCTAGTAAAATCATATCTCGAAAGAGTGATGGACAATATCAATCATATAAGTTGATAAATGATGGGAAAGATACAGATTGTATTGATGGCACACATGACAACAATCGACAGCATATATTTCATCCATCTATAGCATTACACCGAGTACAATCAGCACTAAGATCTACTTTCCTGCCTGCACTTCCTAGTAGTAATGTTAGAGGAAACGATGATAACAACAACAGTAATAACTATCAGATGGACAAACTGAGAAGTTCTGGATATATCAAATACATATTATATGACAATATACAAGACTTATCAACATCACTTCGGTCAGTATTAGCTACACAACGTATCCTAGAGGGAGTTGGAGTCGGACGAACTGGAGCCACAGCATTATCTGCAACGTTAAACTTTGTAATTAGAGATATGAGTGGAATGGTTGCTAGTCTATTATTCACATCGATGGCTGCCTCTAGTTTTAGAAGAAACGTCAAGAGATGGAAACTCTTTGCAGATATCATGGTCGACATTGGCATTACATTAGAGATTATTGCTCCATCTGTGAATCACAAGTGGTTCTTACCATTACTATGTTTGGGGACTATTTGCAAAGCGTTATGTGGAGTAGCTGCTGGTGCCTGTGGCGGTGCACTGCAAATGTATTGGGCAAACACTCTTCTTGGTAGTGAAGAAGGCATTTCCGAAATAGCTGCAAAGAATGGTGCACAAAGAACAGTTATGGGAGGTCTTGGATTAATACTTGCTGCACTTGTGGCCAAGTTCCTTGGTAATGCAAGTATCCAAACTGCTATTGGTTTATATCTGACTCTGACGATTATTCATCTGGTTACAAACTACAAGGCCTTGAAGCTAATATCACTTGATTGGCTCAACGGTTGGAGGTTGCACAAAGTTGTGGAAGAGTTCCTAACATGTGTGGATAAGAATGATGGGGAAGTGAATGAAGAGTTGATAACAGTGAGTAATCCACCCGATGCTTCAAAAGAAGAACCATTGTTATTCCTTCCTGAGTGCAGATCAATGAACACAAAGTATCCGATACGCATGGGAGTGTCCTTCAACAACTTCTCCAATCTATCATATCAATCAGCTGCAACTTTGCAATCTCGAATCATGAAAAGGGGAAGTAGCAAAGATAATTATCTTCTCACTGTTGGACAGGTAGAACGACGAACAAAGAATAGACGGTGCATACTAATATCATTCTTTTCAAACAGTAGTAGTACAGAAAAGGCAAAAGCATATCTGCATGCTTGTCTTGTAAAAAGAGCTCTTGCGTCATCTCTTACTTGCAGAGAACAAAATGGTGAAAGTGATAACGAAGTTGTACAAGAGGCAGAAGATAATGCTGAGAGTGAGCTAGCTCAATTATGGCCTATCTTCAAAAGATGTGTTACAGATGCAGGTTGGAAACTAGATAAGACAGAATATTCTACTGAAGGGTATGAACTATTCATCGAATAAAGTTTTTGCATAGATATTTAACATAGTATTGCAAATAGCGATATCTAGCTTTGTTGTAGATCCGTACGATAAGTAGCATCGATATACTCTTTTGAAGCAGCATATCTTATGATTCGACTCCACTAATCCATCGTACACTCTGACCCTGCAATCCATTGACAAAGCTTTTAGCATCCATGACATTTCTTGTTACTGGTTGTACTTTGAGTAATTCCAATACAGAACCATCTGAATGAACTAACCTCAATCCATCCTTCTTCTTTGGACCAATTTCAATAACATTGGTAGGATCTACTGTCTCATCAAGTACACTTGATTCAATAATCTTCATCTTAACTGGTTCCTTTGTATCATCATCTCCAATTCGAATATAGATATATGTACCTGGCCACATTGAGAAGCCACGTATACGATTATGACATTCACTTGCACTCATACTCTCAGGATGCAGCTGCCCTTCAGCTGCATTAATCATAGATGCCTCTACTACTTCTGATTCATCTTGTACTAATGAATTGTCCATTGTAATTTCGCCATTGACAACTTTTGGTAGTGCATCAAGTAATGATTGTGTACCAATATCAAACAATGTAGGAAGTAGTGTTGTTGCTTGCTCATTCTCATCTATAGTTAATGTTTCTTGTGAAACTATCGGGCCTGCATCCATTTTTGAGACTGTGAATAATACTGATACACCCACAGGATTATCACCAGCTTCTAATGAACGTTGTACTGGACTTGCACCCCTCCATCTGGGTAATAAACTTGGATGAATGTTTAATGTTCCAAATTTGGGTAGAGAAAGAAAACGTTTGGGTAGATATTGTCCATATGCTGCAGTAATACATAGATCAGGTTTCACAGTATTCTCCAGCTCATCTAAAAACTCTTTATCTCGTGCTTTTTCTGGGTGTAGAATGTATGGTAATTCTAATTCCTCGGCAACAAGTCCAACTGGGGACATGATTTCTTTACCTTTCCTCTTTCGTCTCTTTGGTGGTTGTGTTACTACTCCAACTATCTTATATGGGCTATCGGGACTTTGTGATTGCTCATATATAGTCTTGAGAGATGTTGCAGCTACATCTGGTGTACCCAGGAATAAGATTCTTGCTTTGCCATCATCATCAGTTGTTGTTGAATAGAGATGTGATGTTGAAGTGAAACTTCTAAAGTATCTATTTCGAGCTGAAGACAAGCGCCCGATGGATTGAAAACCTACACATGGCCGAAGAGCTGAACATAATACTAATGCCATTGTATAGATGACAACGATAGTCGGCAGTATACTCTTATTTAATAACATCATCTTCCTCTCTCCCCTTCCACTAAATAAAAAACAATGCGTTTTGCAAAGCGGTATCCTTTTTATGCAACTCGTGGAGCACTATTCAGTACATACACCATCGCCATCAATATTCTTGTTTAGCTCTGGCTAGTGAACTTAACGGCATAGTATTATATCTTCTGGGTTGGCATTAGTCTAGTCTCTGGCAGTCTGTTTAGATAGTATATCGAATAAGAGAGGCGGTACATATCATCAAAGAACAAAATCTACACCAATAATTACCACACAAGTTCGAGAGAGAACGATGCAAAATGGCAGAACATCATCCATTACGAACAGATGATCAAGACCCCAAAACTGCAGTGTATGCACAGTTGAATGTTGATGCAGAAAGACGTGCAAAAGAATGTTCATCAGCTAAGATGCCAAACTTATCACATCTAAAATTATGTGACTATGAAAATGTATATGAACCGAGTGATGATACATATCTGTTGATTGATGCTATTGGATATGATATTGATGACATGACGGCCGAGAAGTTGAATGATATCAGAACAACATTGGAAATAGGAGTCGGTACGGGAACTCCCGGTATATATCTTAATATGCGTTTGCTCGACACTGCATCATCTCCAGTGCATTATATGACTGATATAAACTCCGATGCAATTAGAATTGCTAAGTCTACTGCAGAAAAGAATGGAATACCAGCAAATAACTTACACGCAATCCAATGTGATTTAGCTACCGATATTATTGATCAAATACAAAACAAAGTTGATGTATTAATATTCAATCCACCATATGTCCCCACACCAAATGAAGAAGTTGGTTCTAATGGTATCGAAGCAAGTTGGGCAGGCGGTGCCAATGGAAGAGTTGTATTAGATCGAGCATTACCACAAATTGCTCAATTATTAGCATTTCCAAACGGTGTTGCATACATCGTCGTTGTGGATGACAACTTCCCTGAACAGATAGCTCAATTAATGAATGAGAAGTATGGTATACAAGTAATACCATGGTTGAGAAGAAGAGCTAGAAATGAGTTCTTAACCATATTGAAGATGAAACCCACTAGGGAATACAGAATATGATTCTGGGGGTTCTACTAAGATACTAGTACATATTGAAAGTAGACTTTTTTAATGTTACATTTCTCATTTCCTCTTGGATGCAATTAAAAGACCTAGAGATAGGCCTGCTGAAAATACAAGCAAATGGTGGTACCAAGAAGATCTAATCCCTCCACTTTCATCTAATTGTGATTCGGTCTCTGTATCATCATCCATCAAGTCGTCGCCAAAGAATGATTGCATCCTTCCTACATTTGATTGTAATCTTTTGAGCATTGATGTTCGACGACGTTTGATAACTTTTTGTTGCTTCTCATTTTGATTATTTGGATCTGAACAGTACTTCTCTACCCAATTTATCGCCGCTTCTGGCGTTTCTTCAAAATGTACTATTTCATGTGGTTCTTTGTATAGTAATTCATCTTCGTGTGCTCTTTTTAGTATAGCTTTGAATGTGTCATAATATCCCTCAACATTAACACATACAATTGGCATTGAATGGAAGCCGATATGTCTGGCGCAGGCCATCTCCCATAGCTCATCCCATGTTCCTGGACCGCCGGGTAGCACAATCAATGCATCTGCATCCTTGACTAACAACTTCTTTCTCTCTTGTAAATCATTACCTTTGGCTATTAATATTCTGTGTTGCATAAAAATTATGTGCATAAGATGTGAGCACAACTTATATCAGTTCTTGTATGAATAATATACAACACTTACTCATTCTTCTCTTGTGCAAACACAGAATGTGCACCCTCATACCAATCACTACCATCGACAACAAACTTTTCATGTATGACTCCTACTATGTGACCATTATGATCATGCGCTCCATTATTCATAGAAGCCATACCTTTATATAAAGTTAAGAAGAAGAAGATATACATGCAAGGGGATATATAAGAACATGATAACAAAGAGAATATAGCAACAGTATTAAATACATGAAGAGGTATAAAAAGAAAATATACATAACAAAGTGTGAGATATAAGAGCGTAATAACAAGAGAAATAAGCAACAATAAGAAATATATATGAAAAGATATAAATATATCAATAGCAAAGATAATAGCAATACTTACAACCAGCAGATCCCGCACCATTTACACATGTGTGGCCGCGCTGAGCAAGAATTTTGCCCAAGTTGTACGCTTGATCTGTATACTTCGCGGGGGTTCGTGATGATGATGAACCATAGCAGCATATTCTCAGAGGTACTGAGGCACCTGTTGAAGCCTCTTCCGCCGTTTCATTTGCTCCTAATGCCGTCATTGTTTTGCTTCTTTGGGGGAAGAGGAGAGGAGAGTGGATGCAGAGTGGCCAGAGCAAAAAGGTTAGGATACCAAGATTCGGTATCCTTCAACAGCTAGCTGAGCACTTAGGGAGTAGTGAGCGCCTATCCTCGCTCAGATCCATCCACTCTATATCTTTGGGTGTACATGCTCACTAGCAAGTCTTCCCATACCATATACTCTAGTTAGAGATCATGGCCGACTCTCTAGTTACTATGTAATGCAAGTATACATCAAGAAAGGATCTATTAAGGTGGCTTCATATGAATATGTGGACAGCGACTTAGTTACTTCTATTTTAAACTTGTTCATGTGTGCAAGATAGAGCTAAAGAATTACTTGTTTGTGCAGGTTAAGTTTAAGATGTACATTACGAGTATGTTTGTTCAGATAGAGTCAGCTTGCTTCTGCTCTCTGGCCACTCAAGGATCCTTAATCAATCCGTATTCGATCTCTTGAGCAAACATATCCGTCATCGTTTTCTCAAGAGGAATGTATTCTATGTTGAGCTTCTCAACACTCTTTGACGTATCCAATTTCATTTCAATGTCACAGCTACGTTTAACTGATGTACGAGACATACCCATCAGTGGACCAAGTAACCATACTAAGATTTTAGGAACTCTGCTCTTGGGAAGAGGATAGTTGGGGTATCCTTTAATAGCTTGGCACATTGATAAGATATTTGTGTTCGTCCCACTGATGATATGTCTACCCTCCGCTTCAGGCATGAAAGCAGCATTGACGTGTGCTTCTGCCACATTTCTTACATCGGCTACACCCAAACCAAAATTTGGACAGCCATACTTCATTAATCCGTTTCCAATGTTTTGAACAAACGTGAAGCTCTCTGAGGTTGGATGAGCTTTGAGACCGGGGCCCATTACAAATGAAGGATTGATAACAACAAGATCATACTTGACACTATCTTCTTTGACAAACTCCCACGCGGCTTTTTCGGCTAGGACTTTAGAGTAAGCATAGGGATTGTAATCTTTCGATGCTTGTGTATTCCAACAACTCTCATCACATTTCTCCACATCATGTGTATCCTGTGCATCGACACATACGGCATACATTGACGATGTTAACACCACACGTTTGACACTTTCTACCTCCGAACAGCTCTTCAATACATTCTTCGTCCCTTTCATAGCTGGATCCAGTAGCATCTCCTGCTCTTTCCCTTTGGGAACATCCGTCATGAAAGGCGATGCGGTGTGGAATACAACAGAACATCCCTTTATGGCCTCAAGATACGATCCTTCCTCTAATAGATCTGCTTTGAAGAACTTGATACTTCCTTTAGATGCATCTGCAACGTCGGTTAACTTGAGACGATCTGATTTTGAAGGATCACGAATTGCTGCATGAACAGTTAAACCCTTATCAAGTAAATCTTTTACCAGTACACCTATGATATGAATAGACGTATGTGGTATAAAAGATATACAAGTGAGTGAGTCGAGACAATCATATGGGATAAGAATGCAGATATCCAAAGACTTGATACGATTGTATTGTATTACAATGCAAAAAGATATACATATAAGATTTTTATATCTTATCTCTCACCAGCAACGTAACCAGTAGCACCTGTAACACAGACCGGAGTTGTTGTATCAATCTTCATCTTCTTGATTCGATATTGTGTTATATATTGGAGATATCTTCTGATTGTTATGATTGGAGATTATATTGGAGATTATATCTTGTGGAGATCAGATTTATGATCTCTTTGTTCACTGTGCTGCTGTTTCTGTGCAGTACGTCAACTCCTTATTGACCCAAACAGCCTCATTATGAGCTATGCAGTATTCGGCCGCCGCTTGCACGCCTATTAATCTCATCGGCGATCATTATGTGCGTGTTCGATAGCGGGGTCATTAGTCATTTATGAGTATGAATTCTAAAAAGGGGAGAGGTATCCTACGCCTCCCCACTAACTCTCATAAACTCTCAAGTACAATATCGACATCATCGTTCTATCATCTACTATACCACCACTTCCTTTGTATTGTCTCCCCAATCACCGATATATATACCTTTACATATTCATAGGGCGCATGCTAAACTACTTGTTTAATTATCGTTGAGTTGAGAAGATACGATACCCCATTGCAAAAAAAACATCAATAATCTACAATAATCTCCCTCTCCACATAACCAACAAATCATACATAATAGTGACACAATACGTTGGTCTCAACATGTCATCTACAAAGTTATTGGTCTTCTTAACATTAATTGCAACTCCATCAGCTTTATCTCTATTGGTTCATCCTCCACTTCACAAACATGTACATAGACAACAATGTTACAGATCTAAATCTCGTTTGCAAAGCTTGAGAGATATTGTAGAAGATACACCCACTAAATTGCAAGCTCCATCAACAACATCAACTTCTTCTTTAATTTCTAATCAAAATGAAAAGCATAAACATACCTTGGCAATACTAACAATGCCCAACTCTGCATCAGCACGAATAGCCAACGAAGCTATACTTGAAAAGTCAATATCAGTAACAACTAACCGATTATCAGTAGTATTACGTACCAACACAGGCGGCTCTAACAGTATAACAGGGGAAGGATATGAACAATTCACACTCACACAACTACGTCGATATGCCGGCGAGATATACAGTATGGCATGGGATGCAGCATTGGGATTAGATGAAAAGGAGAATAATCAAGATGCCAAAACTATAACAAGTGGTGGTAAATTATTAGATTTGATTGTTTATCCACAGAATATGCCAAATACACCACCGGAAGGCTGGATTGATTTACGTCCTGACTTATCATGTATATGTTCACATGATTCAATAACCGGATGGGTATCATCTGACTTATATGCGGGTGGGAATGGAGTACAGTATGCTGAAAGGGAAGGATCCGGCGTGGGTGGATTAGTTGAGCATGTAAATGCCGTGAATGCTGAACGGGAATTTAAGGGATTAAGTCCATTAAAAGCATTACATGTTGATGATTGGCCTGATGGTGCAGAGGTTACTGGTGATCCAAATGTTGTATTTTTGGAAGATGAGGATGCATATGAATCAAACATCAGTGTGAATACAAGCAATAATAATAAGGTGAATGATGAAGGAGGAGGAATGATTGGCGGTACAGCGATACCACCAAAATCACTCTACTCTTCGGTATGTGTTGGAGGTACCTTCGACGGTATGCACTATGGACATCGCAAACTATTAACATTGGCAATATCATCAGTACAGCCGATCAATGGCCGATTGCTTATAGGAGTTACACGGGATGAGATGCTAACACACAAGTCATTTGCAGAAAGCATACCACCATTGAATGAACGTATTGAAGGTGTATTAGACTTTATTGGCAATTTAGCACCGGGGATGAAGAATCGTATAAGATGTGTACCAATTAGTGATGAATATGGTCCACCAGGTCAACCTGAGGATAGTGAAGTATATCCTGGATTAGTAAATGACTTTGATGCATTAATATTAAGTCATGAAACATTACCAACGGGACGAAAGTTGAATAATTATCGAATGGAAACGTTGGGTATGGATCCATTGAAGTTACTTTGTACACAAAGGACGGAGCCGCATGGGATGAGTAGTACGGCATTAAGAAGGATGAGAAAAAAGTAGTGAGACATACATTAAATGGCTTTCAGCATTTAATAGCTCTGAGATGTATAATAAGGACCTCAGCTAAGAATGAAACTTGAACTAGCATTATGACTCTATGTTCTATTTTTAAGTAGTATGAATTAAAACATGAATATCATGCTTTCAATAAACAGCATGAGCAAACAATTCAGTGTAATTATGCTTGCCGAAGAAGGCATATTATTCACTAGTTTGTTAGCTCCCGTTGGTGATGATGTAGACAGTGTAGTGTCAAATATATTAGCGACGGTAGGAGATGTAAATGTATCTTCTTGTAATGAAGGGGATTCGTTCACAATGTCAGTGATAGTGTCAACAGGGTCAAGCTCGTTGATTGTTTCGACGACATCTTCCAATATAGTTTCTTCTTCTTCTACATCAATTGAAGGTAGACTCTCGCTCGAGGATACAACTGGTGAATTTTCGCAATGAGGACTCTCATCGTTTGGATCATTACATACACATCCATTCACTACGCCATGTCGACAGACTCCCCGGCCTGAACAATTGGCTGGACAGAAATACTGTGGGCATAAAATCTCCACTTTAGGGCATTCGACTTGCATACCACTCCCGGGCAAGTCCAGTATCTGACCATCACTTTCACATATTATAACGTCTTCTCCGACTGACACTTGCACAGTAATAGTTCCCTCATCTTCAATACAATCCATGCTCAAACACAAGGGTCGAGATATCTCGCCAACTGTATTAAAGCACGTGCTATCATCAGTGCCAAATATCTCAAAGCTGTAAGCATCATTTGATGCACTGTTACTTGATGAACACTCCATATATTTAGGGCCAGTTCTCTTTCCTTTCTGATCAAAAGTAAATGATGTAGGAGCAGCATATGTTGGGCAATAGTTACTATCAAATCGTATAAATGAACCCAAGCCTATATTTGTAAAATGTTTTTCTTCTGCAGTACTTGGTCTGTCTGGTATTCGTGAATTGGGGAGGTACGGATATAATTGATTGGCTGGATTGGTATTGTAATCTACAAGATCACATCTAGCACCTCGCCTATGTGTAACATCACATTTGATACTTGAACTTGTTGTCATCTCATTGCAAAATGTACCTTGGCCGTATGTTGGTATCTCTCCTCCATTCACTATACATTCATTCGTCAAGAACTGACAGCCGGCTCCATACCCAAACGGCGAAGGATTATATACGCCAGGTGAGGCAGTGTAATTCGCTTTATACCAACCAGTATCCTCGAATAATGCAAGTGATACCGCACTTATTGATTGTAACCAGGGCATGTTTCTCGATACCATTATTTCTGTGCCATAATATCGAGATGACAAATGACTACCAATACAATTGTAATACTCATTTGGATCTAACCTTGCGCCGATCATTGTATCTCTTCCTTCAGGATGGCAGTTGAACTGATTGGCAATAACATTTCTCACAGTAGGAGTAACTATTTCAAAGTATCGACTACCACCATACGACTTTGTGACTCCAGATCTTATTGTATCTTGACTTGGCATGTAAATAGTTTGTGTCTGCCCACTTATGCATACAACATCTTGAGCTACTAATGGTCTAGGTGTGTATGGCTTGCCACCTTTCAAAGCATTGCGCCAATATGGCATGGTAGAGCCTGACATGCCTAATATATGTCCTAATTCATGTTGCAGTACCTCATTCAAGTCTGATTTTCCCTCTTCAGTATATATTTTATCAACAAAGTTTGCAGAGCATAGTAATAATGTACCGACTATAGGTCTGTCCCATTGATCCATTATACAATCATTGCTCAATGCTATCGGAGCTGATGATGATCAGAGTGTTACATGTGAGTAGAAGAAGGGTAATGATAGATTAGTAGCATGTATTAGTATCATGCAAACTATTTTGGGCACATCTTATGC
>Ga0214480_101158_pt1 | contig 11943 bp, 8 predicted proteins | sample M1_20Mar14CPVII9_3_FD_165042 | JGI IMG/M metagenome (GOLD analysis project Ga0214480, IMG submission 165042) | Marine eukaryotic communities from Monterey Bay, California, United States - M1_20Mar14CPVII9sort6BwellE17 | ecosystem: Environmental > Aquatic > Marine > Unclassified | place: USA...
CTACACTCTTGATGAGTGAGAGGATACCTTTGGTGGTATCCTTCATTTAGCTAGCTATTCCTTTCCTCGTATCACCTTCCTCTTTGATGGATATGCCGCTTGGGTTTGTCGGCACTGTCAACATGTCCCACCCTACTACCGCGGAGGGAACTACGTCTGGCAAGCATCCCAACCACCCCCGAATCACTTTGTGGATATGCATTTACGATTCTGTCCGGGTCTAAATCCTGGTAATATGCCCCCTCCTGCTAATCTTCCACCGTCTCAAGCTGGTGGTATGAGTAGAGATCTTATTCCATATCCCATCCAGCAGCCAAGACAACAATCTCAGTTGTTGAATCCTTTTGACATTCAAGAGACGTCACGTGGTCAAGACCCACCGGGGACGAGTCCTACGCGAGCACCAAGTGGTGGCAGTCAATATCATGATTCTTCTCAGTATCCATATCATCCTTATCTGATGGAAGCTGGTGGCGGTGCTGAGTTGCGACCATCACCTTCTCCTGTTGAGGGTAAAAAAGGAGAGAAGACACCAGGTGGTAAGAAACGGAAGAAGCCAGGAACTAGTAAAGCATCACCAAAAGGTCGTCCCACTGATGATGTCACATACCGGGCAGCGATCGAATTCTTGACTAAGAAGACTAGAGATATGGCACGGCCAGAAATCCCAGGTACTGATATTGGACAAGGGTTGATCGAGCGGTCTGATGCCGATCTGTTGACTGATTATTTCTATCATATGATGCAGCAGCTTGTTGTATGTCGTTTTTCTGAAAAGGATCGCAAGACTAGAGGCGGTAAGAGGGAGAATATCAACATTGGATATGGTGGTTTGCAGTGTATTCATTGCATTGAGGCTCCACAAGCTCGTAAATTCTTCTGGTCAACGGTGGATAGATTGGCAAATAGTTTTGCTGAGATCCCGAGCCATGTCCTCAAGTGTAAACATTGTCCTGATAATATGAAGGATGCACTCCTCGCCCTCAAGGGAAGGCATTCTGATCAGATGCAAATGCTACCACGTGGTTCTCAGAAAGTCTTCTTCCGTCGTATGTGGCGACGATTGCACGATGGTGATACTGAACTAACTCCAGTTAAGGATCAAGTTTCGAGAGGGAGAGAACCACCGCCGCCAACTACTGAGGCTAGAGCCAAGGCTGCAGCTGCCGCTATCGCTGCTGAAGCTGCTTTGAAGTCTCCCCAAATCAATGCACCTGCCGCCGCTAGTTTGCTTGCCAAGTCAGCCAAGAAGTTAGAATCCCAGGCAAAGGAAGGCGATGGTAGTCCTGAGCAGACAGTTCCTCTTAATCAGAGAGTCCTCCTTGCAATCCCCGAAGACAAGGATTGGCTATCTGATATGGATTGCTTTGTTAGAAATAACATTGAAGTCTTTAGTTCCAAGCAGATTGATATGGATAATGCCGCCGCTGATCGAAAGTATCCCATCAAGATTGGCCAAGTGGGTATTCGGTGTGTTCATTGTGCCATGGCTGAAGGCGGTGCACGAGGTGCTGCTGTGTCATATCCATACTCTATCAGTGGCATTTATGAAGCTGTTCGAGAGTTCCAACGACTGCACCTTGAGAACTGTGAGAACCTTCCCAAGGACCTCAAGGCAACGGCAAGTAAATTGGGTACAGGATCGTCAAGTTTGAGCTCTGTTTTGAGAAGATATTATGTTCAAGCCGCAAGGGCTTTGGGTCTTTTTGATACTCAAGATAATGGTATTCGTGCAGGTGGTAAGCCTATGGCATTGTCTACCGCCGGCTTCCAACCCGCTTCTACCATCCGTTCACGGTCATCTACTACTAGTCCCCCTATGCAACGTGATGCTCCGGGTACAGCTCCTGAACGAGGCGCTTCCATACGAGCATCGTCGACATCCGTCAAGAGTTCACTTAAGAGGAAATCTTCTGCAACTGCCGGAGATGAAGAAGAGAAGGCTGCTACTCCAAAGTCCAAACGTAAAAAGATTAGCAGAGATCCTTCAGGTCTATCTGAGGATACACCCCAGCAAGATGCGCCGGCCGGCAATGAATTACCAAGTCAGCAAGATGCACCGGGGAAGATGGCAGACGAACTAAGTGCCCCTCCTTCACCAATCAATTCTCCAGAAGACCCCGGGGGAAATCCAAAGTGAGTAAGTTGATCATGTTATTAGATTCTTCATTCTTGCTTTAAACCAATCACTGACCCCACTATTCGTACTCTTCTCTCTTTCAGAAGCGATTGGATACCCAAAGCTGCATAGGACTGATGAGTCTTTATGTTATACCAAGTTTAAGTATAGCTGTTGCAACATCTCTTCTATCCAATGAGTCAAGAAATATTTGACCCTACAATGATCAGAGCTATGTATTGAGTTCATTAAAACTAACTGCCTGATTTTCATATCATTAAGTCTTTACAATAAATATCTTAGAGTTAGATATAATTTACCTTTTGTGCCACGGATAGATTTGATAGAGCGCTATCTTGTTAACGCTTAGTTTTTGCAACTCGGAATGTATCATAAGTTTGTTGATCAGATATAATCTTCTCTCCAAATGTACAGTTATCTATTTTGGAATGAGGCGAGCCAATATTGCATAACCAATGTCGAAAATTTTCATGATGTGATTCTATCTCATTATTTGTAGATTGTGCAACATACTCGAATTCTCCTTCCACCGTACCCCGAGCAGTGTTTCTTACCCATCCCCATATACCTAATTCATCGGCCTTTTGCTTGGTACTCTTACGAAAAAATACACCCTGAACTCTACCTGATACTTCAAACTTAGTTATTATGTATTGCTCCTTCATTATTAGTGGACCACGATCTTCTTTGATAGAGGAAAGTGATGACGATGTTGATGAACTACTAACAAAACTAATATTAGCTGAATAGACAATACCACCAAGGAGAGCTAATATAAAGAGGACGTATGTTGTTGGACTTTTTAGTATGTTGTTGTTGTTGGAGTGTAATTCTGGAGTTGATATCCTCATCGGATAAAAAAATGCAGAAGATATGACCTCTGGGTATAACTTATCGTCTTAGTGTTCCTAGGATCTCAGTATCATCATTACAGCACCTCCCCAACACCCAATAACAACAATGCAATGGATAAGAGGGCAGTAGGTGTAATAGAAGTAAAGTTATATTATGGGGGAGAGAAATGAGCAAGGTGATACGAGGAAAGGAATAGCTAGCTAAATGAAGGATACCACCAAAGGTATCCTCTCACTCATCAAGAGTGTAGAAGAAGCAAGAGCGATGTCTTGACTAATACATTGGCAAGATCGATGCTTATGCTAAAGGCTGTAAAAGAATACATTCTGAAGGTTAGTGATTAGGGATTTGCACAATGTCTCTGTGATCAGGAACTCTATTGAAGTTTTGTGATTACTCCTAGACATCGGAGTATGAATACCAAGACATCGGATCGTCTCAAAAACAAAGACATACCCGATATCCACAGGTTATATAAGCATGTGGTGGCCTTATATTAAGCTAGGTTCGCATCCCAACATACTAAAATGTCATGTTGATAAGAATGGCTCAGTTTCATAACTGTGATTGGTTACCACCATTTACCATATGCACGAGTGTGTGTGTCTAGGGCTTGCAAACGTTCATCTCATAAATTTTGAAAAACATCTCACCACAAGCAGAAGAATGTATACTGATAATCAACAAAACTCTCTTGCCATCTCTATAACGAATTCACAAGATCCTGAAGATATGACTACTGAATATCCATTTGTATTCGACGGATACGCCGCCTGGGTTTGTCGGCACTGCCAACATATACCACCGCATTATCGAGGAGGGAACTACTTTTGGTTAGCATCCCAACCACCCCCAAATCACTTTGTGGATATGCATTTACGATTCTGTCCAGGTCTAAATCCTGGTAATATTCCTGCTGTTTCACAACAGCAACAACAGTCCAATCAAGATACGAGTATATCCGATCAACAAGCCATATCTTCAGGCTTGAGAGATATAGCCCAAGCTATTCAACACACTCAACAGAGTTCCTTTGCCATGCAACCACCACAGCTCACCAGACAAGAGAAGGTACATTCCTACATAGTGAATCAACCAACAAACAAACGTCAAGAAGATCCACCCGGAGTGTATCACCCTCAATCCAATTCAAGTCGTCGGCGTGTGAGTACGACCAGTGAAGGAGCATCAAGTCAGGTTCATTTAGTTCAACAAGGATTTGGAGATGGCACCCAACCTCATCAACCTCATCATCAGTATCCATTTCCTGCACACCCTACTAATACTTTGACGACGAGACCAACGCAAAATCAACAGTTCCCAGAGATACTGTCTCCTGGGCAATCATCAGTACTGACCTCTCCAATAAGTCATCAAATAGATGATGCCACATATAGGGCAGCTATTGACTTACTAACCAAGAAGACTAACGACAATGTTCGACCTTTAATTCAAGGTTCAGACATCGGAAAAGCACTTATTGATAAGTCGGACGCGGGTCCACTAACTGACTACTTTTATCATATGATGCAGCAGCTTGTCGTCTGCCGCTTCTCCGATGAAGATCGAATGACACGGGGTGGGAAGAGAGAGAACATTGACATTGGATATGGTGGTTTGCAATGCATCCACTGCATCGACGCCTCTTCACCTCGCAAGTTCTTCTGGTCAAATGTAAACCGACTGGCTAATAGCTTTGCTGAGATACCAAACCACGTCCTCAAGTGTAAACATTGTCCTGAAAATGTAAAGGATGCGTTGCTAGTTCTCAAGAGTCGGCATACCGATCAAATGCAAATGCTACCCCGAGGCTCACAGAAGGACTTCTTTCGTCGTATGTGGCGACGATTACATGATGGTGATACCGAGCCAATGACAACCAAAAGTCATCACGGACAGTTCAAAGGCAGATATGCTTCTATACTGTCTATCCGATCCGGTGGTAAGCGTCTGTCCTCATCTAGTGGCGGCGCTGATGGATTGTATTCACCCATAATACCAGCAAATATCCCTATCAAAGCACCAACCTTTTCTGAAGAAAAATCTTCTGGACTAGAAGAACCCCAGCCAAAAAGGCAGAAGTTGCTAGAGAGTTGGAATGTTCACGGAGAGAAGGTAGACAATACCAAAGAAGATGATGCCACACCCACGGATGATCAAGCTGACGTATCCCCGAATCTAAAGTGAGTTGTTTATTACTTCATACCAAATTTTTATTCCATCTTATTTAGCACTAACTTGATTATATTGTTGTTCTCGTTGCATTGTAAAGTAGGAAAGATTGGGTACCAAAGGCGGCATAGGTGGCAATAATGTTTTGTATAGGCTGTGAGGATCTCATCAATTTGTCAATTGGCTTGCCGCTGCTTTGTGATTTCATATTAAACAGCAAGCACTATCCAGCATTTTAGGTTTGTAAATATAAAATAGTAACTCCATCTTATTTGTATCCAACTTGTTTGAAGTTGGTTGTAAGTAGCCCTCAAACATGTTGCACACATCATGTGTTCATATCTTCATCTTCATTTAGTTGATACGCAATCTACTTATTGTCAGCCTCCTTTCTTTCCCTTTTCTTCATACGTATACGTTCCTTATCTCTTTCAACACCCGCACGCATAACTGCTTTGTCACTAACTTGTTGATAATGACTGTAAAATATGGCATATAACGTTATTGATGTTGTTACTCCCAATACTACCACGGGTCCTTTTGGTATTTTAGAGATGTTCATATTATGATATGTGCGGTATGTAATATAATGAGAGTTGTGTAGTTCTTCTATTACCTATGTATGTATGGACTATCCTATAATATGGCCAGCTCAGATGATGTAACTATTGTTCTGTGCAACTCGACGTTTGATTCCGCCACAACCCGCGCGCTACTACTACACTCAATACTACCCACTATTCGCTATCCAAATAGATGATTGATGAATTAGGATAATAACTTTGCAGTCTATCTATATTTGCCAACTAATAGCTGACTGCTTAACATACACTAAAACACAGTGAGAGTGCAAATTGAGTGCATATCCACTTGGCTGCTTTTTCACCGCTACTCTAACACAATAAGAAGAGATAAGTTTGATACCAACGAAGCGGCCCATAACACAAGGAGGATAACCAAAAGGGTCTTCAAGTGCTTGAGGGGAGCGATTGATTCAAATACTTGCGAGTTCGATTACCTATTTTATATCATAAAAATTCATTGATTGTGCACGAGCAACAACCAATAACCAAACAATAATTCGACAATACACGCACAAGAACCACACAGTTTAAACCAACTATAACAATCAATACCTAAACCGAATCATAGCTAATATTGCAATTGTATACGGTAGTATTTCTTCTGTGCAACATAGCACAATCAACACAAGAAAAAACAATAATAATGTGGAGCAGTAGTACAAAATACCCCGCGGCAATTGATGACTCTCTACCTGAAATTGAACTCTATTCTTCAAGGAAAGAGCGTACTGCATACGAGAATATGGGAGATCTATACACAATTATAATTGCAACAGAACATCTCGAACGTGCCTATGCACAAGATGCGATAACACAAGCAGAATATAGTACCGAATGTAACAAATTATTATCACAGTTTAAGATAGCCGAGAAGGCAGCGTTGGGTAAAAAGGATGGAATGACTACTGAAACTTTCATGAAAGTATATCAAATGGATTGTCCCCGAGCTGCAGATAGACTATTGAGAATTGGTGTACCTGAACATGTTAAGACATCCAGTAGTGGTAATAATGTTAATGTGGCAATAACAGTTGCCGAAACTGTACAACATTTTATTACTGCCATGGATGCTGTGAACTTGGATCAAAGGGCGGTAGACGAGTTACAACCACTGTTGAGTGATTTGATGAATGCATTAATACAGCTACCGGATACACCAAATGACTTTTCACCTAATGATAAGATACGCAAGTGGTTAGAAAAGTTAAATGCACTTAGAGCTGTGGATATGATAGATGAAGATGATAAGGTAAGTAGAACTTAATTGTGCACATTGGTCACTGACCACCGTCGTTGATTTGTGCGTTGGGTTCTGATTGTGAAACCAAGATATGAATGTGTAATCGTGTGGTTGTGGTTGAATTGAATTGTGCATATGATATGGTTTTGCAATTCCACTAACAAATACTAACCCCCCTACCTCCCCTTCTTGGATATGCTTGTGCCCATTGCGTGGAATTAACTTCTGATTCCCTAAGAGACAATTGACACATGATTTAGGTGCGGCATATGATGAGTTTAATAGATATTTGAGGGCCAAGAGATGATGAGTGTTGGTTGTGTTTGGTGGTTGCTCATAGCATAGCTTTTCTAATTTATCCACTTTCTATTGAACGAATAAGTTGTGTTGTATAGCAGTACAGCACACTAAGCGGATCAAAGTAAACATCCTCATTAAGCCTTGATGATGAGTCTACATGAACATTGCCGAGCCATGACTTTGTACATTGGGATTTTCTTTCCAATAATTCAGAATCACCCCTTTCAGAGGTTCTTTGATCCAACCTCCACCACATTCCTCCACGCCAGCCTTTTCACACAACGAGCCCAACCGTTCTGGGGGTACCTCGAACAGAATTTTGTAATCACATCCCGGATGAGGCTCGTAAAGGTCGTCAAAGTATGACAATGATCCAGTTTCAGTTGTCCTGACTACCACACAACTGTATTCCTTATATCCAATCGTACCATCTGTCCTTCCATAGTAGACATCAATTCGTGGTTGTACTGTTGCAGCTGCCGCCACAGTTTCTTCTTGCTCATTCATAAGCTTACACAGCAAAACCTTGTTAGCTTGAATTGTTTCATCAGACCAGTGAGCTTCATACAAGACTGCTTTCTTCATCGTCTTAATAGCTAAATCACGATTACCACTGGCCAAATGGCTCAATGAAATATACTTGTGACACAAGGGGAAGTAACGATTCATATTATCAACTACCACAGATCCAGAATAGATTGCCTTTTCATAAAATTCCATCTCATAATAGCAACGACTAAGTCCCATCATAACTTGCCTGATGTCGTATGATATGCATAATACGTGAGCATTATTAAACTAAGGTGTTGCAGTAGATACAACACATTTTAAATAGCCCATAACATATACTCAGCACAAAATAGACACAAAACTCACCGCAACTCAGAAGCGGAAGCATTCTCCCCATTGTCACCACTAAGCTCAAAGATGTTCTGATACGTTTCAATAGCTTGATCCCAATTTTCATCAGCTTGGTGGATTGCCTCAGCTTGTAATAATAACTTGCTTATATCTCTACTCCCAGAGAGCATAGTTGCCATTGCATAATGTCTCATTTGAGATAGGATAGAAGGATGGGCGTTACATAATCCCGAATTTAAATTGGGATCAGAGTCTTGAGTTAGGAAGCAAAGCTCCTCAAGACTTCGACAATCTTCAGAATGTTCCATCATATGGCTGCGTTTGCATCTCTCTGAACAGTAGTACACAGGTGCACAACAGTCACATCGAATTGTTGGTGAAGTCTTATCACAACCATTAGCATCACAGGTGATAGCATCATTGATTGTATTCCAACGTACATCACTGGGGTGAATGATTTCATTAGTAGCAGTATATTCTGTACCAATACCACCCAGCATAATACCAACTGTTTCCTCTCTCTGCTCATGATTACGATTGCCCTTCTTTTGCTGAATACAATTTGAACACTTCACACTACCTGAACCCTTACGCCATTGATTTTTACTATAATCAACCTTCTTCTTTAGGATACCACATCCAATACAACCTCTCTTTGCACCACTTGCTTGTCTATATCCCTGTCCTGTATGAAGTCTAGGATTTGCAAAGATTGCATCAAGCGTATCTACCGAATCATATGCATCACTTCTCCATAATTGGTTATATCCCCTAGTAGGATGGGATAGTTTTGTCATGATTCCGCCAGTTGTATAAAAAACATTAATAAGAGTTGGATATCCACCATCTGGTGGAACAAGATTCTCTGATTTGAAGAATAGTGTATTTGATGCTTCTTCCCTTCGTTGGATGTAGCCATTCCTGCCAGCAATATTCTTGATGGTTGCTGTTGACAAAATCATAATGCAATATATATATATTATATATACCTATATAACGTTTCGTTACTGCAATTCTAATGTTGCTGAATTGATGGTATTTGATTGTTCAAAATGTGATATATTATTGATAGATTCCTCCTATAATGATAAATCACCTCGAGATTTACTACCTGCAACAACAACCAACAACTAACAACCAACTCTAAACCAACTAACTTACTAACAAACAACTAATCAACATGTTACTTTAGCCTCTATCTCCTCACCTCACGCCAAACGTGTACTGAGCTTAATTTGGCGTATTACCAGAGTATGAGTACGAAATTTTTTCATCATCCTTCACCACACCAAGCAAGAGGAAGAACGTTGCTCTGTAATCTACTACCACGGAAAGGATTATTGTTCTTTGAAAGTAGCCAATATTAATAGAGGAGATGATAAAGTCAAACTTTCGGCAGCGGCGGCGGCTGCCTACAAGTATGTTATATCAGCAACCAAAGAAAAAACGTCACAGTCGTCACAATTTACAGAAGAAAGTTTTCATAAGTATCGTATCACTCTTCCTCAGTATAACAATATCAGACGCATTCAATCTTCATGCGAATACAATAATAAATGGTATAAATCATCATCAATTTCACCATGTGAGTTATAGGGGCGTCCGAATAAAAACACAGCAGTTGTTCTCTGCACCACCTAATTCTTTAGCCAACTTGGATGCGATAGAAGATGGTATAAAACGCGTCAAACCATTAAATAAGAAGAGTAAGAAGAGCAAATCTCAAAAGAAAAAGCTTAGAACTGAAGTTGTTGGACAGGGTACCTTGCCTACCGAGCCTACTGCAAAGAAGAACAAAAAGAAGGGAAATAAAAGTATAAAAAGTATAGTTTCTGCTGAATTTACAACATCTGATATGCCACCATGGTTATCACAATATGAAGATGAAGATTTCACTTCGTCATATCATTTGTCTGAAGAATTGCAATCTGTATCATATGAGGAGCAGCAGCGACAAAACACCGAGATGCAACGTTTGCAGCTAGCTTTAAATGGTATCATCCAACACGAATATCCGTCCTCAGCAGATGCAATAATACCCTACTTTACACCATCTGAGATACATGAAATTATGGACTCTATTCGAGTAGCATCCGATGACAATATAAGCCTCATGAAAGGTTGTGCTGACTTTCTATATCTAATGCTGACGCTAGAAGAAGAAGTATCTTCAACTTTGAATAGTGACGAACCGTATATGACTCAAGCAGTTATCAATTCTCATTCAATAATGACACGAGATGTACTCGTTGCTGCAGCCTTTCACTATTGTGATTGTGTCCGTGCTAGAAAGGCAGGTGTGTATGACTATGCAAGACAGGCTTTGGAGATAAAACATGAGCCGACTCGATTACCTCCAGCCACTGTGGAAGAATTAGACAAAGTAGTCAGACCTGCTGCCATGGACAGGAGAACACAACTAAACTCGTCAATTGAACATTACGGAGAAGAAATCACACAGATTGCTACCAGTGCCGCTACATTAAAACGTGCCGAGATTATGGCAACAACGATAAAGTCAAAAGGTATCAGTAAAATCAAATCTCAATCCAAGACAAGCCAACAAACGAACGTTGATGCCGAAATCCTTCGTAGCTTTATGGTTAGCCTATCTGAAGATTGGAGAGCGTTGGTAATAAGATCTGCAGCATGCTTATATCGATTAAAGGGTATTAGTGACGGCAGTAATGTAGATGACGGAGAAAGCTCGTCAACTGGATCAATAACACTCTCTAAAAGTACAGTTAGCGTGGCTAAAGATGCACTCAGGCTATACGCTCCCCTGGCTCAACGACTTGGTATGCAAAGATTGAAGTCTGATTTGGAGAACTGTGCTTTCAAAATACTGTATCCAAGACAATATGCCGTTGCTTCATCACTTTATAGAGATATGGACGAGATGAAAACCATTGTTGAAGTACTCACAACGAGAATAGAACAGCTATTAAGAAGTGATCCTATGTTTGCAGCTCAGATACAAGACGTCACTGTTACTTCTAGAGTAAAGGAGCCATACTCGCTTTGGAAAAAGATGATTAGAATACGGAAACAAGTCGCTGACGAAGCAAAACACAAAAATTCCAAGGAAACGGAAGGAAGTAGTCCCCGATCTCCGCCATCACTGAAATGGGTACCAGATACTATAGCTTTAAGGGTTGTATTTAGTGCAACACGGACTTCATCTTTGGAAGATGACGAGTCGTTAAGAACACGAGAAAAGCTTCTTTGCTATTATGTCCTACAGTTAATAGAGAATATATGGGAAGAATCAGAAGCAAACGAAAGAAAAGATTACATCAAGAACCCAAAGCCAAATGGCTATCAAAGTCTTCATTATACCGCCAGTCTTGTTATTGTTGGAGAAGAATGGCCGTTTGAAGTCCAAATTCGATCTGAAGAGATGCATCGTATTGCAGAGTTTGGTGTAGCCGCACACTGGGATTATAAACACAAGCCTCAAAAGATGCTACCAGCAGCTCAGGAAAGTACCCCAGTCCAGCTTGCACTTCCGCCATCTAAACAAGTAGCTATCACTAGCTCATCCAGTTTAGTACCAGCCAGGAAGAAAAAGAAGAAGGGTCGAGTAGCATCTTATATTGAAGCCCTTGCTACATCACGAGAAGCGATAGTACAAAACAATGTGTTTGTGTTTCTATCATCCACTGAGAGTGCTCTTGATGGTACAATTATCAGTGTGAGTTCTTCTGCAAAAGTTTCTGATGTACTGAAACAGTATGTAAAGCTGGATAGAGATGATGTTGACGGCATAGATTTAGATGAAGTAGTTATAT
>Ga0214480_101159_pt1 | contig 11936 bp, 10 predicted proteins | sample M1_20Mar14CPVII9_3_FD_165042 | JGI IMG/M metagenome (GOLD analysis project Ga0214480, IMG submission 165042) | Marine eukaryotic communities from Monterey Bay, California, United States - M1_20Mar14CPVII9sort6BwellE17 | ecosystem: Environmental > Aquatic > Marine > Unclassified | place: USA...
TTCCTAGGATATCTTCTCCCTCCATGACGAAGACAATATTCACCATTTTTGCCAACTCCATTGCCTCTGCTCAATGCTTTACAACCCTCAACTACACACTTCATCTTTGGAATATATTTTCGTTTTCTTCTTTTTATTGGCTTCATAATTTTGATCTTAGTGGTAGTATAAGTGGTAGTGGTGCATACCTCTTTGACGTTTTTGCTTTTTGCAATGTCTATTAAACCATATATGGCATCTATTTTGTCAGCTTTTAATTTTAACAAATTACTCATATGTTTATCTTTTAGAATTAGATGCCCTATTGTATCTTATTTTGTTGGCAAAATAATCTGGGTTGAATCCTTTCTTCCATCTCATATCTAAGATACAGGTAATAATCTAATACTCTTGAATTCTTTCTTCATAGAATATCTTCCATGTATACAGGATGCTTATGATCTACAAAACCAGAAAATAATCTTTCCTCCACCCAAAATTGGCAGACAGGTATTGGTATCAACAGGAATACAGTTTCAATGCCTGTACAAGGAACAAACAATTTATAAGACAATCAGTACAAGCTTTAGCTGTATAAGTATAAAATCCATTTGTAAATTTGTAAATTTGTGCTATGTTTATGTATAAAGTCCATTTTTGAAATTTGCAATGCTTAAATTTGATACTGTACCCATGATATCTCTATAAAAGGTCCTATCTACACTGTCTTAAGCAAGCATATTGGTTTAAAAATTTCTTTTGGTATCTATTTGGCTATAAACTGTAATTTTTATTCTTAATCGGCTACACACAGACGGACAGAAAACAATTTCATCGGTTTGTAGTTACCTAGGCTAGGTAAACTGAATAACAGGTATTAAAGATTAAACTACTATGATGATGCGACCATTCCTCTCATTCGTCCACTTCTACTACGCAACTACCACCAGATCCGCTACCAAAACCATCTTCATTTGATGTTGATGGATTTATAGTATCTGATACATATACTGATTTTGCATATGCATATCCTGTTGGTGTACCTACTGTACTTTGTTGTGTTGGCTATTGTTGTTGGAGTTTTGTTGCTGTTGCTGTCCAATGGTATCAACTATGTCTGTTAGAAAGGGATCATCATTTACTTTGAACTTTTTCTTCTTCTTTCTATTCAATAGACGCTTCATTCACTGCTGACATAAATTCCACTTATGGGGAACTTATTTCGAGAAATAAATGATTCTTTTTGAGGTATCCAATGAAGTTATGGATAAGTAGGTGTCATTGCGACAAAATCTGAGAAAACACGTGTCCTCCTAGGAATTACATCGGTGCACCTAGTTCCAATTAGACTTAAAGACTCCCAATCTAATGAAAACTTCGCGGATATGGGCCACACGCAGTCCATAAGTAAAAGAATTCAACAAAAACACGCGTTTGCAAGCTCGCTACGTCATCATATGGAAGGTATCCTTTCTTAAGTCTTCTTGGTGGCCACAAGTTCTCCATAAGTAAACTAATCATATACTAATTCCTACGTGGGTTATCCAAGGAACGAAAGAGCAACTAACGGATTTTGCTCTAGGATACCAAGATATTCTTCAACAATAAGATACCTTTAACATATCTTTTCTTAAACGAAAAGGATACCGTCCCTATAAAAGGATACCATCTCCTGGATACCATTCTCTTTCTACTGCTCTGACATTCCACCTAAAATCACTACTATATACCGTATACCCTCTACAGGCCCTCACAACTCTTCTAAGCTTTCTATATACCGCTCTGGTTTGTTCTCTGTCCTCACACTCTCTTTTACGCTTAAAAATACCACTAAACCCTCGCCACATAAACACATCCAAGTTATCATTATCTATTTTTTTCTCACAACTTTCAACAATGATGCGCATACACACTTTGCAATTTGCTTGTAGAACTCCTATTCTAAACTATTGTTTAACGCTATCTATTTCATTACCAGTCCAATCCAAACAGCAATCACTGAGCTTACTCTTATCTTTTTGTTCCTGAGAATTATTTTGGAACTCGTCGTGGCACTTGTGACATAAAGTGTTTTCACATTGCTTGCATTTATAATATTTAGTAGGATCAGGTGGTGCTTTTCTCTTTTTAGGAGATACCTTATTGTGAAAACGAGAAGGAGAGAGAGAGAGAGTAGATGACAAAGTATATGTTAGTGACACTCAAATGTGCACGAGATAGTTAGACAGAATGGCTTTCCTTCTTTGTAGGCTTTGCTTCAGTCTTCTGCTCATATAATGTATAATTGATACATATATGTTAGTGACGACTCAAATGTGCATGAGATAGACAGACAGAATGGCTTTCCTTCTTTGTAGGCTTTGCTTTAGTCTTCTGCTCATAATGTAATTGATACATATATGTTAGTGACGACTCAAAGGTGCACGAGATAGACAGACAGAATGGCTTACCTTCTTTGTAGGCTTTGCTTTAGCCATCTGCTCATAATGTAATTGATACATATATGTTAGTGACGACTAAGGTGCACGAGATAGACAGACAGAATGGCTTACGCACCTCAAACTTTATTCCTCTCTCCTCTAATTGCCACTCCATTATTTCATTCACTTTCTCTCCCACTGTCCAAGTAGTTAGTAAGGCTTTTTTGTTTTCAATTTTTGTCGGCATAAGCAGTTTAATGTCATTCTCTTCAGAACAGTCACTTGTCCACAAATCTGTTTTCACAACACCACCATCATACGCAATTTTCCCATTTTTACTAACGATTTTATCCCATTTAATTTCTACATCATTATAACATTCCCCATCTGTTTTGTTTATTAATTCAGCTGTTTCAGAATCAGACACGATTGTCCCAGACGACCAAGCATAGTCCACCCCAGTAGAAAAATGAGAGTAGAAGGCAATTCTTTCACCACCACTAATAAGAGTGTTGTTCTTCTTTACCAATTTCCGCTTCTTTTTTTGTGGAAGATCATCCTCCTCACTATTCGGCATTTCATTGGCAGAGGGACATAGATAGCCGGATGATGACTTGCACAGTATGGTTCTGTTGATGGGTTGATTCCCTCTGTCAATTCCCATTCATCTTGACAATTTTGATGAACTGATTTACGACAACCTAGATGGGAGCATTGCAACACAGATAAACCACTATACTTACAGTTGCTGCACCCATTGCAGACGCCAACACACTCCTTAGCATTCTTTTCTCTTTTCCAATATCCTCATCTTCTGAGTCATCTTCTTCTGAGTCTGAAGATTCACTGATGCTATCCTAGTTTCTGGCGCCGCTTTTTAATATCATCATCATCACTGATGCTATCACTTTCACTTGATGAGCTATATAATGAAGAAGATGATGACTCTTGCCCTTGGCTAGATTGTTGGTTTCTCTGTGCCCGGACCGCCATCTTTCTACTCCAACCCTGGCTAGATTTCTTAATACATAGATGTTGACGCTCCAATTTGCTTAGTGAGTGGTTTTCCACATGATGATTTGTCGACTCCTTGTCATTCCAAGCACCACCATTTCCATTTTCACCACCATCCCCCAAATCATTGTCTTCATCATTGATCGAGGAGTGTCATCCATTCCAATCATCATCACCACCACCACCACCACCCAAATCATCGTCTTCATCATTGATCAACAAATCTTTCCCTGCAGCACCAACTCCATTTCCCTCAGCATTTGGTCGTGGCAATGCCCCCTTAGTTTGATTTAGTGAGCTTTGACTTGACATAATTGCTTGGTGTTGTCTAGATAGTTCTTGCTGCTCACTCATGTTTGCAGGCCTCACAGTTTAACAACATTTCTAACTGTCCTAGAAGAAGACTCAAGTAAGTTGGCTCTCTGATTGTTAGAGGCTAAAAGTAATGCAGCATGATTAGCACATAATCGACCAAGTACGGCTGTGTTTTGACACTCAGGATATCGGCAGATGTTTGAGGCCTATGAGTACCCATGCTAAATACTCAATCAAGTAGGTATCTACAAAAGAAAGACAGTCCTACCTACGATCGTATGGTAAGAGTAGGCTAGGCAGATTTTGTGGTATCCTCTAGGCTACTTAATTTTTTTATATGAACGAACCTCAAGCTATACTACATCTTGAAAGTATATGATGTACCTCTCATTACACCTTTTCTATGGCTGGTTGATACGGTAACATATGATTCAGTGTATTGTGTATAAAGTTAAAGGATACCAACCATAAAAAATGTAGATTTCTACTCTTAGCCTAGAGTTAGAGGTAATCATCTAGCAATGTATATTGCGTAAAAATAATGTTTGGGCTTTGACTACATCATACATCATGACAAGATTCTTTACAAAAAGTAATCTGGAGGAGGATTCTTAACCGGTGCTCCTCGTGCCTCATTTGGCGCAGCATCAAAGATTTTGAAACTCTTTCCCAGATTCTCATCCAATTCCAATATACTAGCAACATTACCACATCGATAACAGTAATTTGGTGCACTCCATACAGTAACCAACGAATCATTAAACATACTCCGATGTCCCTCCATAACCAGCTGGTGCGCCCTTGCAATTAAATCTAAATCATTCCGTTCCGTGAACATATTAACTACATCTCCGCCAAATAAGTATCCCGCACCCCTTGGACTTAACCCCCATCCGTCAATTTCTTCTGGATCACTCCACATTAGGTCACACATAGCACCATCGTGTGGTACTTCCTGCTTACGATCAATAACACGAATCTGATCCAGTGTATTAATACTAGGACTTAATCCTCCATGAACTGTGAATATTTTATCTTCAATAATTGCTGATAATGATAAATAATCAAATATTTCTGTACAATATCTCCATACATTGACTGAACCGTATTTACGCAGACATTCATCATAAAATCCATAAACTTGCGTAATCTGTCTTGACTCGTGATTACCTCTTATTAATGTAATGCGATCGGGATAACGTACTTTTAATGCCAATAATAGTAAAAATGTTTCAACTGAGTAATATCCTCGATCAACAAAGTCTCCTAGGAATAAATAATTTCTATCTGGACACTCGCCTCCAACCTTGAATAGTTCGACTAGGTCATAGAACTGACCGTGTATATCCCCACATACTAATAATATATATAGATTATGTTTGAGCATGATATTGCAATAATAAGGATTTCTATTAAACACATAACAATAAAATCGCCTACTCACTTGTGATTGGAGCATCTACTCTCTGTACATTACCTTCATCGACTAAGATTTCGCGAGCTCGTAAGCATAGAGCCTTAACTTCATTCTCACGTAAATACTCACATCTTTTGAGACGTTCTATCTGTGAATCTAATGAAGATGACGATGCAGTTGCAATATTATTACTCAAGGTGGCTGGTGTGTTTGTGGAGGTGATCATTGAATTATTTAAGATAAGTACTTAGCTGATAGTAGGATAGGCTAATTGTGATTAAATTAGTACCCCTGATAATGCAATTATTATTAATAACGCTCTATTAGGAGGCTTCCGACATAGACTCTCTTTGAGTTAGGAGGGATTAGGGATTTAAGTAAATGGATACTTCGATGATGTTTTCGGATATAAACGTAAATACCTATGATGTGTGCATGAGCTTTAAATAGTACGTTCTGACCCTACCGTACATAACACCTCATCAAACTTGCCACTTACTCGGCAGGGTGATGACTCTTCTCTCAATTATTCCTCATCGTAAACTCTCGGTGATATCGTATACTCATAAAATAAATATTATCTACATACGATGCTCTTCACGACATGCATACTAGCCATTGGATTGGCCACGGATTCTTCATTTGCATTTGCTCCAAGCAGTCAAAATTTCCAAAGAACAACAGCTCTCTCATCTGCAGCAACTTCAGAAAGTAGTACCAATGAGGAAGATCGTCGATCCTTTGTTACAAAATCAGCAACAACAACTGCAGGTGTCGCCCTATCAACATTGGCAGGAACAACCTCAGCACCATTACCAGCGGAAGCGGCTACAAAGTCGAAACAATGGAAACAAGTTAAGGTACCATTCGATGATACCGTGTATGATATTGATTTTGATACACCCACACATGGATATGTAGTTGGTGCTCGGGGATCATTTGCGGAAACGAATGATGGTGGAGCGACGTGGGAACCACGATCATTCTCTAACTTAGATGCCGAGGAGGAGGTTACATACCGTTTCCAAGTTGTAAGCTTTCAGGATAAGGAAGGCTGGGTATTAGGTAAACCGACATTATTATTACATACCAAGGATGGTGGAAATAGCTGGGAGCGTATCCCATTATCACCTAAGCTACCCGGTGAACCGACGGGTATTCTAGCCAAGGGGCCAAATCAGGCTGAAATGATTACAAGTAGCGGTGCCGTGTACACTACTGAAAATGCTGGTAGGAATTGGAAGGCACAAGTACAGGAAACAATTGATGCTACATTAAATCGTGTGTCATCGTCAGGCGTTAGTGGAGCATCATTCTTCACTGGAAGTATTGTCAACGAACAACGCGACTCTCAGGGTTCATACCTTGCAGTTTCTTCGCGTGGTAACTTCTTCTTAACTTGGCAGCCAGGGCAAGACTTTTGGATTCCACATAACCGAGGAACCCCCCGTCGTATTCAGAACATGGGATTTGTGCGTGGTGATATTAAGAATGGAGTTTGGATGACATTGAATGGTGGTAAGCTATTAACATCTGAACCTGGTGTAGATTTGAACAGTGAAGAATTCCCTTTCGTTGAGGCCAATATTAAGACTGGAGGGTATGGTATCACTGATGTCGCATGGCGTAGTGATGACGAAGTTTGGGCAGTTGGTGGAAGTAATACCATGTATGTATCAAAAGATAATGGAAAGAACTTCATCTTTGACAAGAGTGCTAATGACATTCCTGGTAATTTGTATAATGTCAAGTTCTTCCCAGAGTTTGGAAGTGATATGGGTTGGGCATTGGGAAGCAACGGCTTGTTGTTGAAATTTGTTGGGGCATAAAAACACAAACAAAGGCAAGTAATTCTAGCAACTTCACCTTAACACTGATTTAAACATTATTAATAAAATATAGACTATATGTCAGCCAGAACAAATAACAAAACAAACCACAACAGTTTAACTACTCAATCCTCTAATCTCTGCGTCACTAGAGATGAGGATTCTTCTTCTTCTTCTTTTTGCTCAGCAACTTGCGTCTCTAATCTTTTCACTGCCTCAGCTACAGAATTGCTTCTTCCCCTGTCTGTTGTTTTCATCAAAGGAGACTCGTCATCATCAACCAGAACGTTTATCCCCACAGAAGAGGTTTCAGCTTCAGGACTTTTCAACAGCTCCATTACCTTGGACAACTCGTTGTTGATAGTTTGAGTTACAGCCTCTTGCTCACTCTTCTCTCTCATAGTGTCGCTTCGAACAATCGGCTCTCCAATACTATCAACATCATCAGGATGTGAGTGAGAAGAATCACTGGCCACATCACTTGGAGGAGGGGGCATTTCCAATAAATTAGTATCCTTATTCCTCAACATATCCATGGTAAATAAATGCGCACCGTATCCCGATGCGGCATTTTCGTGTTGCAATAAAGATGAATCAACTGACAAGTTAGAGTGATCGCCCGTTGTATCATACAAAGGGGTAGCAGCTTCAACAGAATGAGACCCATCATCTAAACCTGCATAACCGGAAGCCGAAGCTATGTTGTAACTATCTAATGTTGTATCTAACAAAAGTTCAGAAGGATTCATATCCGGAGTCTCAAGTTGTGGTGCCTTTACCCCCACATCACTGACCCCAGTGGATGAGTCGTCGAAGGAGATGTCAGGAAAGTTGATCTGTGGAACAGCCTTGTGGCTAACAGCAGCAGGAGAAGCAATTTCACAAGTCAAGGGACTAAGGGATCGAGCTGGATTTTCAACGGCCTCGTCGTCATCAAATTCGGCATAATCAAACTTCTTCTTGCTCTTGAAATGATTAGCAAAGGCGTAAGGACTTGGCGTTTGAGCGGCAGTAGGATCGAGACTTCGTGGACTATCACCTCCCCTCTTGTAAGTGCTGCCACTACCACCAGATCCACGACGGTGCTTCCATAATAGACCAGCCGCAGCAGTAGAAGCAACGACGACAATCGAAGCTACACTAATGAGGGTAGGTGTCAGCCATTCAGAAGAGTCGTTAGTGGTGGGAGACGACCCCGGGGCTTCTCCTTCGATTGGGGAAGTGGCACCATCTGCACTCAGAGTCTCCTCCTCCTTGATCACAGTCACATCATAATCGGCTGGCTCGTTTACAATCGGACTGCCAGTATTCTTGTAGATTTCAATGAACTTTGCTTTCTCTTCTCCAATGAAGGAATAGATCGTCGCTTGGTCGAGGACGGCAGCTGCATCTTCTGGTTCAATGTTGGACACTTCTGGGTCATCAAATTTGGCATCAACACGAAAGGTACTTTCACGAATAACCCCGCCAGTGGCAGTATTATTCTGCACAACAAGAGGATCCTCCTCTACTATGGAGATACTCGTGGGAGCAATTGATAACACTGAGGCATAGACACGTGTCAAATGTTCAGCAATGGCCGGACCTTCTTTGTCTAGGAATGATTGATTAGCATCAACAACATTCTCTTGAAGATATCTGTCCTGCTTCTCGTGACTGGCTCGTAAGTGACGACGATTACGCCATTCAGTTACCTCTTCGATAGCGGTGATAGACATACTAAATGAAGATGATATCACCGAAGTGCTCGAGTTGGACATTTCCTCAACAACAACAGGGCCTTTATCAACAATCCAGTCGGGTTCTAAAATAAAAAATGAAAACAATTTATGTTAGACATAACTTCTTGTAAAACATAACAGGAAATTTGAGCCAAACAGCTAGCAACTCACCACTCTCAATGGGGGTTAATTCACCAACTTCGTCTTTAAGGGGACGTGCAGATGCAGGTATCGGAATGACCGGTGCTAAGCTGGAGGGAGATGTAGTTGGCTTTGCAGTGACTACGTCCAATATATCATTCACTACTGATTCTTCTTCTTCTTCTTCAGTAGACGTCGACGATGTGGTGGCATTTCTACTCAATAGAAATTCCAATTTCATCACTGGACCTTTACCACTTATATGTTCCTTCGATGCATAAATAACACCATCACTTGAATTAGTAACAATACGCAATGACATGGTATTATCATCCATACAACATAATGTCTTGAGTACTTCAAGTTTGATATCGGCAGTTACATTACCACCTGAAAGAACAGATCCAAATTCAGTAATACTTGGAGAATCTTCAGTGGGTAACAAATCTTGTGCATCTAGACCATCCTTGCCACCACGGATGATATCATCCCATGTAGTTGATTCTTCGGACCAGTTGGATGAATCATTTGGGAGGATATATCCACCGAATGATGTGGACGATATGGCATGTAACGTTAGATCTGCACTTGACAATTCCATGTCAGTGGCCTGTTTAAGTTTTGTGTAGAGTAGGAAATGAGGGGAGATATTGTGAGATATAAAGAAGCAAGCAAGCAAGAGAGGAGAAAACAACACTGCTGTACTTACCTCCATCTCTTCCATAGCACTTAGAACATCATTATATATACCCTGCATGCCAAATTTCAATAGTATAACCTTCGTAGGCATTCCATCTTCAGTAGCATCAATTTTCAATTTGTCCTTGTTACCCAATACATCCGACGATCGCCACTTCTCAATGAAGGTATCATCAGTTGGCGATAGTGTGTAGATTAGTTTAACAGCCGTTGTGACATTTGATGAAGAGGAGGAGAAGGTGGAGTTATTCAAGAAGGTTGAGCTCGTGGGAGAAGTAGCAGTGGTGTTATCACCAGTGCTACCACCGTCAAGAGAGAGCTCTTCGACTAAATTTCCTTCAAAGTCATGAATCTCTTCACTAACTCCCTCTTCCTCCTCGTCGTCAACAACAATAACAATAGCATCTTGTTCGGCAACAGCCTCCTCGGTAGTAATAGTAGTATTGTCGGATGACATTGTCGACTCATCAACATCATCAACAATTACAACCTCTTGAACTTCCTTAATCAATTCAGCGAATATCGTAGGTGAAGTAGATGGAACATTCGTCGGAGATGATGTTGGTAATGTAAATTGTGGATTTTTGGATATCCATAATTCACAATCCTAAATGTTATAAGTTAGATGATATTAGAGAATAGTAGAGATGAATGAGCAGATGGAAACAGAGACATACACACACAGAATCAAATTAACGAAGACTACAACATCCTCACCTTAGTCAATTTCATACCATTCAACAATCTATCTAAACATTTATGATCTACTGCAGTTCCGTGTAATTTATGTTGTGTTATCGGAGTTGGCGAATCGGTGGGTTCATTCGACCCTTCTAAAATTGACGATGATGCAATTCCTATTCAATATTATTATTATGGCACGATCAGTAGAATTGGAGGAGAAAGAGATAGAGGTTTGGGTTATTACTAAGTAAGATCTACAAGACACATACACATTACTACAACAATAACTTACCAAAATAAGAAGCGGCAGATGATTCGTCGTCAACAGGGCTAACAGTCGGTGCACTTGTTTTCTCAGCCTTCCCGGCCAACTTTGGTGGCTTTGGTTGATCATCATTGTCACCACCTTTGCCGCCGCCATAAGTATGATATTGAGATGACAATGCAATACCAACCTTATCTGATGCCGACGACGATGTCACCTCCTCATCTTCTCGACTGTCATCGTGACGACCATATGTAGAATATAACTCTTCCGACTGCATTGGGTGGAAATTAATATCAAATGTATTAACTTCTCTATTAGTTGATAATGATTGTCCTTTATTCGATGTTTCATATGCCATTGCAATACCACCACTACTCCCAAAGAGGATAAAGGCTGCAGCAGTAGCTGCTAATACAGTAGTCGATATATAGCGTGATGACATTATTTATGAGTGTAGTATAACTTTGTGTAATGTACTTATCTCCTTTGTATCAAAAGCAACACTATGATTAGTTGAGAGAGAGATGCAATGTAAGAAAAAACTCGTCTGCATTTTTAAATCTCATTTCGAGAAACAATCATGCCTTTTAAAAGTATAGAAAGAAAGATGCTAATTTGGCGATAAAATGTACTAATATTTATTGTGACAATTGTACCTGACTCATCGCCAAATCAATCTTGTAAGCATTGCTTTCTTTCCTTCTTTCTTTTTGATGTTTTGAAAATAAAAACCAACGGAATGCCCGTGGGCATGCCCGTCTCGGGATGTAGGATGCAAGTAAGCAAGCACCTCTTTAGGTTAAACTTCTTAAATCTAAGGCCGAGAAGAGAGAGGAGAGATTACACTGTCCGTAGAAGAACTGGGAAACATTACAACCAACAATGCTATCAGCTTCTTTAGACTTGATATTAAAACCTAATATCTTATAATATAATAAATTATGTCTCCGATCTACCACTGTAAACTATATCCGTATCTTTATCCCTCCAACCTCCTCCTCTTGATTTCTGAGAACACAATGGCACGAGAGCTGCAAATGCTCGAAACTTCAAAATCTTGACTAGATCTTTCTGATCGGGTAGCTTTGCCTTTTCTCTCCTATTAAACTTGTCCTTCCCAACGTTATTTGCATCACCAAACTTATTATCCCAATTACTACACATCTTAAGTCCTATCCAACTATCCACTGGTCCAACAACTGGTAGTGATTTGATCAAATGTCTAGCTCCTTCGAGTGATAAGATATACCCTGTGAGATACCATAAGCATGATGGGATGCCAATATGTGTAGAGTATTCAACCATAGGAGCGGATTTTGGTCGACTGTATCCCAGTGAACACATGTGAAAGTCACGAGGTAGCTGGCTAAGTATCAACTCAAGGCGTTCAGCAAATCGATCATTTAACACTGCGTCATCTTCGAGAATTACACATACAGGTACAGGACT
>Ga0214480_101160_pt1 | contig 11935 bp, 11 predicted proteins | sample M1_20Mar14CPVII9_3_FD_165042 | JGI IMG/M metagenome (GOLD analysis project Ga0214480, IMG submission 165042) | Marine eukaryotic communities from Monterey Bay, California, United States - M1_20Mar14CPVII9sort6BwellE17 | ecosystem: Environmental > Aquatic > Marine > Unclassified | place: USA...
GTGATTTGCTAGCGACTTTAGAAAATGAAGCAGGTACGACCGAAACAATATCAATTGGTAGTATGATCGGTGAATCAGGCCTTGTTGAAAACTACAACAGAAATAGCACTGTGAATGTGTTGGAAGATTCTATTTTATACAGTCTAAGTCGAGACAAATGGGAGGATATGAAAGAGAACGATGCACAGTGTGCTCATCTGATGTATGCTATTGTAGTGCGATATTTGACACTTCGGGTTCAGCACTGTTCGAATAGAATCTTCGAGACACGATGTCTTCCCATATAATAAAGTTTATCAATAAAGTAATCACGCCTCATTTCACCACATGGCATTATGCAATGTTGTATGAGTAACCTATCCAAAGATCTTCTAATTACAATTTCACCATTTCTGATATAAGAATGAGTTTATTTCATCCTCCAATTCATCCCTAATATCAATAGTAATACTATCATCTCTGTAATTTCTTTCTTCTTGCTGTGATTGTGAGTATTCGTTCGATTTCTCAATGAGATTGGGTATATTGGATTTAAATTCAGACTTTCTTGTTGTTTCTATATTGCCGTCTTTGTTATATGTTGTTGATGAATAATAACTACTGCTGTAATATACTACATTTGGGCTACTTCCGCCAAACAATATACTAGAAAGTAATCGAAATATTATGGACAAAAGTAGAAAAGAGAAGATACTATCTTTCCTTGTATCGTCTATCTCTGTAATTGGTTTGGGTATTCTAGGCCGTCTTCCCCCTGCCCGAGCCACTGTATTCTTCCTCTGGTTTGAATCATTAGTAGTAGCGTCAATATCAGATGATGCATTGTCTTCTGATGTGTCGATCTTTATTATTGTAGTATGTCTTTTGTAGCTCGTATTCAGCCGTGATCTATTGATACATGGAACAAACGCCGCCGATGTATTATATAATGATATAAGAAGAAGAATTACTATTGCCCGCATGCTTAGTCCTTTATATATCGCTTCAATAAGCCTTAGTAGTACGATGCTGCAACTCGAGTAAATCTTTGATGATGATGAGCTACCATACTGACTTATCAGCATGATTATTACTATCTTGTACAATCTATCAATACTAAACCCATATATACTATCACGACAATTGTTTGATAATACATTATTTTGTTGCAATAATACATATTACATATTAGGATAAATAATTTTCATATGGTAGTGGCTCCGTGGCATACGAATCAGTGATGAGTGAAGAAGAAATGGATGTTATCCTCTATAGGTAGATGTTTGTTGTTCGGTATATTAGGTAATCTACCAAGAGATGTGTTTGTTTTAATATTCCAATGAATCAGTGCTTACGCTCTTTATTGATTTGTTAGTACTACCAGGATATCCAAAGATAATAAAAGGGTAACATAAATATATAATTAAGATTGTGATGCATGTGAAGGTGCACATGATAAAAACCTCAGGAGATAAACCATAGTGTTAGTTGCTATTTGTACGAGAGTTCATACTACTCTTACCCCAGAAATAGAATAATGAGTAATAACAGCAATAATGATAATGTGAGGAGTTCAGGTCGGAAGAAGGGAGACTTTGGTGAGCCATCGGATGATAGCTTTCGGAATTATATGGCAAATAAGATTGATAAACAACGAGAGCAATTTGGTTTAGTCATTCCTCCACCACCACCACCACCTACAAAAGCTCCTCCTCCAAAGAAGATATTAAAGAAGACAAAGTTTACTAAACCAATTGATAAGAATAATGCTACTGCAAAACGCACACATAACTCTTCCTCGAACGATAATGACAATAATAATATAAATGATAAAGCTATTGTTGAAAAGAAATCAGTACGCTTTCATCAAAATGTAGAAGTAGAAGGGGTAGCACAAGTACTCGAGAATCTTAAACGTAGACATAGTAGTAGTGGTGGAAATAGTAGTGGGGGTAAGAGACGAGTTGGTATATCATCATCAGGACGCGGTAGTAAACGACGAAGGCGCAAGTCGTCACAACAAGACAATATAGAATCAAGTAGCAGTACTGAGTTTACTTCTATTCAAGGGGTATTGGATAGTTTACAGAAGAAACATGATAATAATATCACATCTTCTCAAAGGAATAGACGGTCATGTACCTCATCACAAGAGTATAGAATTGATGATGACGATGATGCATTGGAAGATCAAGATAGTGCATCTGCATTGAAGAGAAAGAAGGAAAGTCCTAGATGCAAAGGTAAATCAATACTAGAGGGATTGGATACTGGTATAGAGTTTGCAGAATCTCCTTCACAGGCAGCATCGTCACCTACAGAAGTAGTAAACACCAACAAACCATTCACCCCAAAACTGAAGAGTGGCCATCGACCAGATCTATACTTTACTGGGGTAGTGGTTCTAGTCAATGGACATACCAACCCTGATGCCACAACACTAATGCGCCTTTTACATAAACATGGTGGTGATTTAGAAAAGTATGAAACACACCGAGTAACACATATAATAGCAGAACAGCTCTCGGCTGCAAAAGCCAATATATACAAACGTCAAAAGAAACCTATACCCGTCTGTCGACCAGAATGGATTACAGATAGTGTAGATCAAGGCAAATTGTTACCATTTGGTGATTTCTTATTAGAAGATGTTGTAGATAAAGAATCTACTGGTACTAAGTCAGTCAATTCTTTCTTCAACGCCACCAAGTCATCTGAAGAAAGCTCCAAAGATGATACAAACGCAGGAAATGATAGGAAATTTTCACCAAAGAAAGATTCTGAATCAACAGTTACTTCAAACAAATGGCGAGATAGGCTTCCATCTGAGACATCCTACTCTCTCAATGATAAAGTTCGTACAACTGGTAACGATCCTAACTTTTTAGCATCGTATTTTGCTAATTCAAGGCTGAGTTACATTGGTAGTTTCAAACAACGCATAAAACCAACCAAGAAGACAGGTTGTAGCTCACCCTTCAAAGTTGGAGCACATAAATTTGTACTTCTTGTGGATATGGATTGTTTCTTCGCTTCTGTTATTCTTCGGAAATATCCTCAATACAAGAACAAACCTGTTGCTGTGGGGCATTGTCACATAGCCAGATCTAGTAGTACTGATGAAGTGTCAGTGGGCAAGACACAAAAAGACTCCTCGTCTGAGTTATCAACTTGTAATTACATAGCACGAAATCGTGGAGTGAGGAAGGGAATGTTTCTTGGTGATGCTATTGTGCAGTGCCCAAACCTTGTCGTATTACCATATGATTTTGAAGGATATGAGGAAGTGTCCGGTATTGTTGTAGATCATCTACAATCAATTGCTGAGCTGTATAATGGGTGTGTAGAGGTAGTGTCATGTGATGAGAGCTATGTTGAGATCCATATTGCCCCTGAAGACTGTAGTGGCAGTGATGTATATAGCTTTGTTAAATCATTAGCTGAAAATATTCGAACTGATATTGAGAAGAAGACAGAATGCGCTGCCTCGATTGGTATTGGTGCTAACAAGGTACGATTACTTATACCACATCTGTTACCTCTTTTCTTTGCCTTATTACTAACTTGTTTTCATTTTACCTTCTTTAGTTACTGGCCAAACTAGCTGCCGATCGAATCAAACCAAATGCATGTTGTGTAGTGAAAGATTGGCGAGGATTCTTAGATGAAGTACCACTCCGTGATTTGCCTGGGATCGGTCGAAAGCTAGAGAAAAGATTACAGCCGCATAACATTAGCACAGTCAATGATGTTTGGGACTTGGGCGATGCATCCGTGCTTAGTGAAATTATTGGTCGAGGCACTGCCCAGAAGATCATAAAATTTTGTCAAGGAAAGGATGAACGCTCAGTAACGCCTGTAGTAAGGAAAAGCATAGGAGCAGAGTGTAATTACGGAGTCAGATTTGATAATGAGATGAATAATATATATGGTGTGTACCACATGATAAAAGAATTGGCAAAAGAGGTCAATAAAAGGATGCAATCAGTAGAGGTGATGGGATCAAAGCTGGTGCTAAAAGTAATGATAAGCGCCGATCCTAGCAAGATGCCAGGCAAATTCCTCGGTCATGGTAAGTGTACATCTCATTCAGCTAGTCAGGACATACAGCTGACTAGAGATGATGCCATCATATCCTCGGCCGCTATGAAGTTATATAAAAAGCTGAATGTTGAGGATTCATCCCTTCGAGGGATGGGGATTGTGGTCCAGTCGCTGAGATTTGACAATGAAGTCAGTTCAAGCCCGTCTAAGTTATCTGTCTGGTTACAAAAAGATACAGCAACAACTACAAGCACGAGTGTATCCAAAAGTCAACAAACAAAGGATGCCGCTAGCGGTAGCCATGTTACTTTTGAAGACGTTGATGACGATGATGATGATGATAATGATAAAATGTCCAACATGTCAAGCACAGCGACTTTCTCTCAGCTGGATAAAGATGTCCTCGAGAACCTTCCTGATGATATCCTGTTAGAAGTAAAGTCAATATATGGAAAGAAGAAATCAAGCCAACAATCTCCAAGTCAACAACTGTCTCCACTAAAGTCTTCAAACAAAACTAAGGGAAAGGCAAAACGAGATGTCGTCTCGATAGCTGGCCAACCAAGTGTAACAAGGATGTTCAAATTAGCATCTGTCAAGTGTGGTGATGAAGAAATGGGTGATAATGATCTTAGCTTGAGTCAATTGGATTGCTTACCATTGGAATTGCAGCTCCAGATTGCAAATGGAGATGATGTTGAAATCACAAGAAGACCAAGACAGTCGCCCAAGTCAAAAGAATCAATCGTAGGTGATCAGATGATTGATACCAATGAAATGCTTCCTAACATGCAGAATCAAGACTATATCTCTGAAGATTCGTCCGCGGTCAATTTTCATGAAGAGAATATAGTTCCACTCCTCGACTTTATTTCAGCTAACCCAAACCCTGATGAAAGTGCAGTAAGTGCAGTCCATGATTTCCTTTCCTGCATCATACAAGAGAGGAGAATTGAGCATGCGACTATATTTCTACGAACAATAAAGAATATGAAAGATGGTTGGGCTAATGATATTTATAAGCAACTGAGAAGAGTAGCAATAGAAGAGATTAAGCAAAAGACTGGAAGTGTGTTAGATGTAAGGTGGCTAGGACTATGATATTTCCAAAAGATTACAAGAAGTATTACATAAGCTTTCTCATATAAGTATCTTATTCAGTTTATCTATACATACTCAGCAGTGTAATAGGAAGTGTATCCAAAGAAGCTGTCCTTCTGATCTGGCTAGCATTTATTACTGTAACAGACTCCAAAGAGGGTGTCATAGTACACGGGCTACAAGCGTCAGGAGTCAGGGCTACAATCTACAGGCAAGGGGCCGGTCGGGATACCTCTGTTGGTATCTTTTTTAGATGTTCTTTTTTTGATGAAGAATGAAGAAGTGATAGAGAAGTGATACATAATGTGAGAGAAGGAGTGCACGATATAAATCGACCTACAAATAGAGAAGAAGAATTGGATCGACTATATCATATAAAGTGCAAGGGTATTGTTGTTATTATTAAAGGTGGAGTAGTAGCGGGGTAACAATGGCGTCCAAAGAAGACAATACAAACTCAGAGATGACATCTGGCACTGATACTGAAAACAATCAATTTATTGTACATACTAAGCACACCTGTGATAATTGTTTGGATCCAATTATTGGTAAGAGATACACATCGGAAGTAGAATGCAACTTTGATCTGTGCTCGAGCTGTTTTAATGGAGAGGATGGTTTGAAGGAGGCAGTGCTAGGTAAGTATTAGGTATATGCATCACTCATCAACATCTCTATATTGTTTTCTAATGTTCAACTTTACTTTAGCTCGGGATAAGAAACGCACCCATGATTTTGTGCTCAAACTCAAGATTGACAATGAGGGAGATGGTAAGTAGTTTATGCATACACATAGTGTGGTATAATTTGTTATGGTATTCTTATTTTATTATTTTCTGCTCTCCCTTTTTAAACAATACAGTACAAACGCGTCGTGTCAAGGTTTCGGAGGTATGGTCAAATTCTCAACTATCATTTGATAAGATGATGGCTGTTGCTGCTAGATTTGTTAAGGATTCAGATCCCTTCATTGCCAAAGCAAAGGCAACATATGTTGATGAAGATGGTGAAGTGATCACAATGTCTTCGAATTTGGAATTAAAAGATGCCTTCTTTCAGGTGCTTAAGACGTATCCCAGTCAGAAGAAACCTTTTGTTGTACTTGTTGCAACTCCTCGAAAGGAGAAGAAACCAGCCAAGATCGTATCAAGTACAAAAGCAAATATGCCCAAGAGAATTCAAGTAAGGAAAGTTCAGCCAAACAAGAAGCTGTTTGCAGTGTCAAGTGACAAGGCTACCCCTGTTGGATGCAACTTGAAGACTGATAATGTTGCCTTCCTCCATGCTCGTCATACATGTGATGGTTGTAACAAGACACCAATCATTGGAAACCGTTGGAGAGCTAAGAACATTGCTGATTTTGATCTTTGTGGAGCCTGCATGAATAAGTATGAGGGTGACAAAGCAGACTTTGAGATTGAAGTTTCCGATCGCGATCGTCTAATGCAAGATAGGTGGAGAATGATGAAGTCGCGTTGCACTCCTGATTCGTTCAACAACATTGCTTGCACTTGGAATAGCCGTGTCAATGGTGATCTTGCTACCTTCTTGAAAGACATTCAAGAGAAGACTGGTGCTGTGATTGAATCAGCAACCGTGTATGGAGATGCTGCTGCTGCTTCCAACATCGAGAAGTCTGAGGCGGCACCTACTGCTGACAAGCCCTCTGCCCAAGCTGAAGTCTTGAAGGAAGCTAAAGAGTCTGATGAAAAGGAGAAGAAACCATCATCCCCGGCTGATTCGTTCTTAGATGATGCTGATGGTAGTATAGCCGAGCAGATCGGACGCACGCTTGATGTATGTGTTGCTGCTATTGAAGACGCAAGTATGAACGATACCACCAAGAAGATTGATGAATCCTCTCAAACAGAAGATGTTGATGAAAAGAACGAAACCAAAGTACCTCAAGTTGAAGATGCAAGTGGTGACGGTGAGGAAGAGTGGAGTGTAGTTGACAATAATGATGATGATGATGATGATGATGAGAAGCAGTCTCCAATATTGTCCCCAATTGTTTTGGCTAAATGGGACAAGGAGCTCCACGGACTTCATCAATTGGGTTTCCTTGATGATGTGAAAAACGTTGATGCCTTGGAGCATCTTGAAGCTGCTGCTCTTGGATGTGACTCGACCGATGAGATCACTGTTGCTCAAGCTGTTGAGTATTTGCTTAAATAAAAGGGGATGGGATAGCTGGCTTTGTTGGATTGTATTGGGTTGTATTAACATGTATTGTTTGGTTGAATGTAGAAATGGAATGTTTGATAAAAAAAGTATAGGAATAAACTTGTTTGATATTCGTATTGTGTATGTTTAGAATCAGCTGCTTATGTCATTTAAGATACAACTCCGGTCTTATCCATGGTATCAAGGCTTGTTTAAGTGCATGTACATAGTAATCTGATCTATCAATTTCACCATCCGTCAGCTTTCCAATAGTTCCTTGACCATGCTTGGAGTTCACTCTCTGAAATATCTTATCATCTGCATGTCCTAGTTCCATATTATGGTTGATAACAAGATCACATAGTGCTGGTGGGAGGAGAAAAGAGGATGTCTTTGAATATCCCCACGATATTGATGATGAGTTGTTTCTTTCTTTAGGTATATACTTGTCATCCTCTGCCTTAGCTGCAATACATGAGTTACTGTTGCTTCCTATAATTGCTATCCATGCCATGCACCATAGCTCGTTGTTTTGTTTTTCTAGCCCTCCCTCTAATCCTATACAGAAGTCAGGACATTCCTGTTCAGAGCATGCAGCATCATAAGCAGCTTGTGCACGGTTCTTTGCGCCTTCTTTCGTCTCAACATCGCCGAATGGTTGATCCGAGACACCTACACATAATATGGTGGATATGTTGTTTATGTTGTTGCATTTTATGTAGATATTATGATATGATATGTGAGTATTTATATACACAAATAAAGTAAATGAAGGAAGAAGTATATGAACATCAGTAATCGGCAAGAATAAGGTTCGATATAATAATATTGACACTAACCTGATTTCCCATCCCATGATGATATTACAATTTGCACATTATTGTTATCTTTTGAGGTATTATCTCTATTGACGAATACATCCTCAAATGCATGCCTTACAGCTTCAATCTTGCATGGGTTCTTACTACCGACGGCAACTCGTATTATTGCCATAGTATTGCAATAAATCGGATAAATCGCTGCTACTCTAGAGATAACTGACTGTACCTAGTACTACTGACAAAATGAAGGATACCAGTAACTACAAAAAAGAAGATACTTTCTTGTCCATGAGAATGCAATGTTCAGTGTGCTCATAATGATATATTATTAGATTAAGAGTAGTACGTCTTACTTAAGCTCTGCATACTTCCTCATATTAACTCATCAAATGATATCGTATCATCACAATCCTTCTATTCCTCCAGCTATAAACTCCTCATTGAAATACTCTTTAATCATTGCCTCACCATTTCCAGAGACAGCGTGCGACACCAATCTTGCTGTTGTCATTTTCCATAAATGAACAATCACATCACGTTCCTCAGGACATGCTGCTTCAAATACATAGTCATCTCCTAAACTTGATCGGACCAATAGTACAGAGTTGGGATTAGCCATGGGCTTAGTCGTCGCAACTTGCTTGTCTTGATGAGGATGATTCTTGGTAATCTCCTCCCATCCTCCTTCTGCTCCCGGCATTACTTGAAAGATCCTTCGAAGAGCAAAGAGGCTTACACGATATGGGTTAACAGTCGAAAATCCAAGCTTTCTTCTGTCTTGTAAGTTTGGTTGCATAATCTCTCTCCACATTAGTTTGGGCTCAACAATCTCAGTTCTATTGCGTCTGTATCCTCGTTCAATCCAAACATCACATACTTTTGTCATCTTGTTGTTAGTGTGCCAAGTTAATCTCCACTTGGAGTTGAGAGCCTCCTAAGATATAAATGTAAGTTGAATGAAGTACAATAAGAGTTAGAACAATCTCAATCACAAGTAGTAGTAGTCTGAACAAAATCTAAGATATGACTTACCTGAACATAATTTCCAACATCCTTCTCGTTAGTTGAACAATATGGGCCTGTCCGCATAGATTTCTGTTCAGAGGCACTGTCATCAGTTCGGGAGAAGTATCGATAGAGATATGCTTGCTGATCTTCCTTCGGGCCATCATCCTTCTTCTTTTGAATCGCTTCAGAATATGAAGAAGTACTAGTACCGTCTTGACTTGAGCTACTGCTACTTCCAGTGTTTGAGGACTTAGAGCTCTTCTTCCTCCTTCGTCTCCAGCGGAGTTTAGCTAGTTGGCCTGTGCTGGTCCGCCTTGCTTTCTGTGGTGTCTCTTGAGGCTGAGAGCTACTTGGTGGCGATGGCGGCCTTGTCATCGCTGACATAGAACCGCCAATGTCAAAATGTTGCCCTGGATCACTGTCATAGTACAGATCATCTTGATCCTCTTCGTCATACTCGTTATGCGTATGCATACCTTGTCGAAATGAACAGCCTTGACAAGGAGTGGTGGGGATATTAATTATACGGTCATCTTCCTTGCCATCTTTTGAGATGTTCGTACAAGGATGGTAAATACCACCATACTATGTTTGGGAAGAGGAAGTAAATGGATTAGATATCTGACGTAGAAATGAACAATTCTCAAGTATTCCACGCATATCAGCACATTCAACTTACGTCAATGTACCCTCCACATCCTTTACCTTGTTCAATATGCCCACTACCAACGACTCTTCTTCTCAATGTTCTTTTCTTACTAGATGTACTTCTTAGGTCAATACTGTTCTCAGAAGTTATATTGTTACTAGAACAACACCAATCCAGATCTATGGCGCTAGCAAAGAAACCGTCATCTCCGTCAGAAAAGTTTATACCCTTGAGGCACACTTTACTAGGTGTTGTCTTTGGAGAAGAAGACTGGTTTCTTCTTGAATTAGCCTTCTTGCTGCTCCACTCATCCCCAAAGAAGTCATCTAATATCGACTTGGGGGACGCCTCCTTCTTCTTATTCTTCTTTTTCTTCATCGACGACTTGGACTCAAACAGCAGTGAAGTAGAAGCTGGAGTCTGAAATGATTTAGTACGCCTTGGGATTAGCATGTCATCTAGTCTAATCCTATTCACTTGAGGTGATGAGTGATGAACAATAGTAGATGTATGATGAGGGGAGGATGCGGGTGGTGTGACTACTATTGCTGCAGTTGGTTTGGAAGGCCTTGCAAAAATAGGTGATGTTGTTAAGGTGGGCGATGATAATAATGGCTGGACAACTTGAACTTCTACTGACAGTGATGATGACTGAGAAACATCATCATCTATATCATTAAATGATACAGTAGAGGAAGAACCTTCATTTATTGCCATCTCGTCCTCTGCATGTCGACTAACTGAGAGAACTTTATTTCTCACATATGTTGGAGTTGGCATTGCTGCTATCTTTTCTATAAGATTGGTAATTCTCTTCTTATGAATACTTCTTGGATATGCCGTAGATCTATTCTTGAGATGACTAGTCGATGATGAAATTGTATCATGTGTCAATTTCTTATTCAGAACATGTGCAGTAAAATTGGCCTCTTGACGCAATCGAATAACAGGCTCAATTATCCCTGCTATGTCACTTCTACAATTCGGACATTGCAATGCAACCTTAACACGCATACTCCCATCACTCGATAGTTGATAATCATCCTGTGACGATTTTACCAACGATGTCATACAATCCAAACAAAAGTTGTATTTGCATGAGGATGTAGCAGACGATGGACATCGGATGGGATATATTTTATCACATGTTGACATGGCATCAAGACATATCGGACATATTTCGTTATCCACTTCGCCGCCCATGTCATGATTATTAGAATTAGATCGATCTTCTCTATTGTTGGTGTTTAGTGGTCGACAACTACTCTCTCTTGTTGGAGTTGTAGGTGATATGGTGGTACTCTCATCGTAATCAAATAAACTTGTACTTTGTTGTTGTTGCAATGGTATATTGCCATCGAGTCTATCATCTATGTTGTCATCGCCCTCTTGCTCCGATACTTGAGTAAGACACCCGGAGCATGATGCTATTGGTTTAGTTATTAAATCAGACCATTTTTCTAACAATGATGGGGAAGGAGCTGCTGCCGCAATTGGTGGTGTCGATGTGTTACTTATCGTCCTCACCACCGATTGATGATGTTGTTGATTATTATCGTCACTACCATCATCTCTTCTTCGAGATAAATAATTACAACTAGACGAGGATTCAGATGAGGACATTATATCTCATCTCATCTATATAGATAAATGATTTCGATAAAAATTTCTTAGCATACGCAAGGATAATAGCATAGAAGTGTATATGGTAGTATCGACTACCCCAACGTGTTGTGAAAAGCGCGGCATAATATTGGTGGCATTGGTCAAATCGAGGGCGGGGAAAGCCAAGAAAGCAAAAATAAGATGCCTTGTGTCACATATCTTTCTTGCAACATTCCAACCCTAAACGTTTACATTAGAAGGCATTCAAAAAGCTGCGCAAACATCTCAAACAGACCAAGAATGAGGGAATACTGCTCACCTTGTTATACACATATCAATGCCAATAAAGCACTATAGTAGCAAGCCTACATCTCTGAGGTGCTACTTGATGGCCAAACATCGCCGCCTGAGAAATGGCGGGAAACGCAAATCTGAGACAAGAAATCCTTCAACAAGTGTGACAACAACAACAACAGTGCCATTCTGATCATCAAAACTAGAATATAGACCCCCGTTCATTGTGTTGAGATCCTTATTGTTGAGCCCAAACTAATGTGGAGAG
>Ga0214480_101161_pt1 | contig 11922 bp, 9 predicted proteins | sample M1_20Mar14CPVII9_3_FD_165042 | JGI IMG/M metagenome (GOLD analysis project Ga0214480, IMG submission 165042) | Marine eukaryotic communities from Monterey Bay, California, United States - M1_20Mar14CPVII9sort6BwellE17 | ecosystem: Environmental > Aquatic > Marine > Unclassified | place: USA...
GTCTGAGTTTACCACTTTGAACTTGTATACAAAATTCTCGTCTCCACCTGCTCCTTTCTTTACACATTCTTCATTCAATTGAGTAATTAGACCGAGCTTTCCTTCCAATAGCTCCATAACCTCTGTATTGTCTACCAAGCTAAAGTCGAAGACATTAATGCCCTCTCCCTCATATTCGTGCTTGATAGCTTGGAAGTTATCAACGACATACTTTTGTTGTAGTCGTTCATTCGCATAGTTGATGCATAACTGGAAGATGCGCGTTGCACAGTTTATGAAGACGAGGAAAGGTAAACATAGCATATGTTAGTACATGTGGGTTGCAAGGGCAAGCAAATGAATGCAATGGAGGGACAAATGAAGTAGCCAAATCACCAAGACTTCACATTGAACACACATATGCACATGATAAAACAACACAAACGCGGACTTTCCTGTTCAAATCTGTTAACCTTGAAACTCTCAAAGCCAAAGATATCTAGCAGTGATATTGTACCATACTCATTCGTCTCCTCCGATGCTGCTGTTGCAATGTTACACTTTCTAACCAATAAGTCGAATACTCTTGCATATATCTTGTGAATATCAGAACAGGAGTGTTAGAGATATGATATCAATCAAATGAGCAACCTCATGTACATAAACTTTTGACTTACTTCCTTTGAGAGTGCATCACAACCATCTCTTGCTTCATTTGGTTTCAAAAAGATTGTAAACTCTTCTCCTCGTGTCGTCATGAATCGTTTAGTAAGTGCAGTTTCAATCTCTTCAGTCGTAACACCCATGAGCGAAGATAACTTTTCTAATTCAGCTACTGAAGAAATGATAGACCGTTCTTCGCCGTCACACATTTGTGCATCAAATGTTATATTACCCAACTGCAAAACAATACAAAGGGATTGCATAACACTCAAGAATAACTCTCCATCAATACCAAATACTTTTAATGCTTCAACGGTGTCTTGCCAATTCTCGGCACTTGCAAGTCCATCAATACAATCAGAAGTCTTACTAAGGTATGAAAAATCACATACACTCGCCCCGACCAATCCATCTTGCCAAATCTTTTGTTTTTCTTCATCAGGTGCACCAAGTAATTGGTAGAATATATGAAAGGTTCGTTCTCCTTCACTAACACTAACAACTCGTGACTTCTCAAGTAGATAAGTAATACATTTCGATCCAACGAGATGACAACTTGGTACCTGTCGTCCTCCACTTGCTGCGTCATCAATCAATTCAACATCAAACTGGAGTTGTGTAAACTTACCAAATCGACTTGAATTATCATTCCGAGTTGTTTTCGCATTACCAAACGCTTCGAATAATGGATTAGCTTGCAATACTTTATTCACAGTATCCGACTTGTGTTCATTTGATAATACACGATCTGACTCTGGCCATTTTGGACGTGATCGTTCCACTGTTGCCAAATGATTCATGACAATTTTGATTGTCTCTGTCTTACCTGCACCGGACTCGCCTGTTACCAGTATAGTTTGATCATGTCCATCGACGGCTAAACCAAGATAGGCTAATGATGATGTTTCATAAACATGTGGATTAATACCCAACTTTTCATACTCGTATCCTACCGCCTTTCGTTCTGATGCTGCAGTTGCAAGTGGCTGATTATTATTACTATTTCTTGGAGTCAATGCTTTATTATTATTGTTCGTCGTCTGCCAAATTATATGCTTGGCATAGAACAATTGTTTATTCTCATTATACAATCCATCAATCCAACGAAATGGATTCACGGCTACTAATATATCACCAACTCGAGTGTATGGTAATGAATTGGAATGTCTAGACTTGAGATTGTATAATATAGCTGCCTCATGTAGGTTTGTTAAATCAGCCATATCATTCTTACCATCAATTAATGATGTTATTCCATCCTTTTCTAAGTTTTGTAATGGCAATTCGTTATTGTCATAATCGGATAGTTTGACTGTTCTTTCGAGTTTTATATCTTGCGATGATCCTTTGATACTTTGTGTTGTTGAAATGACTGTATATTCTTCCCAATTGTTGGGTAGACGTACTTGTACCTTGATATTATGATTCTTATCTCTACTACTACTACTTTCATAATCTGTTTCAATAATTGTAGCCGGTAACCATTTATATTGTGCATCACGGATATAAACTGGTGCACCTTTTAACATTCGTGATTTACTGTACTCGGTTGTTGTTTCCTCCTCGCTTGTATCTCTAGACTGTGGTAGTATATTATTATCACTTTTCTCATCATTTGATGATGCATTAGATCTTTTTATAAAAGAGGAGGTATGTGGAACTAACTTCTTCTTCTTCTTTAAACCATTATTTGTCTTTGCTTCCAACTGTTGTTGAAATGTACTCTTATTATTAGATTGTTGTTGCTGTGGTTGAGAAGATGGTATCGATTGTGGTTGTGTTGTTGCTGACTTCGATGGACCAGTCATGAAGGAACTTCGTACAGACATATCACCCATATAATCTGATAATAATCCACCTATACCACTATCTCGAGAGTTTCTCCGTACCCATGCTGGAGAATCATCATTCGAATGCAACTCAGAATTATTAGTTGACTGTGAGAATGAAGATGAAGAGGATGACGAATCTTCGCTATTGTATGAATTCATCTTCACACCGCCTACTACTATGCAACAGCAAACTTATCTACTACTAATACTCTTGATACTAGCCACTTCATACTTCCTTTTCTATTATGTGTTTTGCTCAGCAGTTTGAAGATCATGCATAATTTTTGCTCAAATCAGCCTGAGGAGAGATAAATTACTTTTTACAGTGTCTAATCTTGTAATATCGGTTAGCAAACGATGACATTATATCAATCAGTAGCTATCTAAAGGGATTGTATTGTTAATATATGAAACCGTCGCCTCGCTCTCATTCTTCACTTGGTATGAACCCGTGAGGATTATCGAGCATGCCGCATGCCTCTTTCATTTTTTTATGAGAGTGTTTTAGTTTGAGTGGGAGGAGAAATTAGAAGTAGAAGGCTTGTGGTATCAATCTAGCAGCTCCGATATAGGCAAAGTGCATATATCTAAATCAGTATTAACCTCTGTTCTAAAGATTGGTAACTTATCGAGCATTGAGCTGAAGATCTGAACTTTAAAAATTAAGATTATCAAAAAAGTCTTGTTGGTATAACAAGATACAATTGAAAAGTACCATACAATTAATCCTGTATCAACCAATATAAATATACAAAAATATGGGTGTTAATGGAGTGTTACCCAAGATCTTACCATCGGCTGGTCGCGAGAATTATGACCTACGTGCTTTACAAAATGGTATAGTAACATTACATCATATATCAACAACTTCAACCACCACCACTCATGATGATAACAATAAGAAGAAACAGAAAAATAAATGGACACGTCGTAAAGTTCGTATTGCAGTAGATGTTAATGGTTGGATAGCGCGGGCGGCTCATGGATATGGTGGAAGTTTAATGGATGAACGTCACTTATCATATCACGGAAGGGCTTCATTAAGGAATGAACAGAGATTACAACAAGAAGAAGGAAAACAACCAGAAGATGAGGATGAGGAACCACCGACAACAAATAATCCACCCAACAACCAGGAACAACAAAAGAAGGAATATATTGTCAAGTGTATATCATTTGTATTGGATAGGATTGACTTTTTACGTAATGAATGTTGTGCATTAGTCCTGCCTGTCCTTGATGGAGCAACACCGCCGTGTAAAATAGAGGCGGTACGAGAACGATCTAGGAAACGTAAACGAGCTGTTGAACAGCGTGATGAGGTTGCACAGTCACAACAAGAGGAGGAAGAGGAAGCTCAAGAAGATAATGAGGCAGCAAGGACTGAGGCAGAAGTATTACGTCGTATATCAGCATCTCGAAGAGCAGGTACAGGAAAAGATTATTCTATTCGACGAGCAATGTTGGATGAACTATTGAAAGAGTTTCGTAAACGCAAATGGCCATTTATTGTTGCGCCATATGAAGCCGATGGACAACTTGCCTACCTTGCCAATACAGGTGGTGTTGATTTAGTTGTTACTGAAGATTCAGACTTGATTGCATTAGGTGTGCCTAAATTGGTATATAAGATGGGTGGATGGAATGGTAATAATGCATCTAATCGAAATATTGGTGCACCAAATTACTTTGGTAATCAAGTGAACTCCAAGGTTGGCTTACGAGGGACACTGCTACAAAGATCAGATCTTGGATCATCACAAGGTATCAATTTACAAGACTTTTCAGATGCCATGTTGGCAACAATGTTTGTTTCTGCTGGTTGTGATTATTGTGACTCACTAAAGGGGATTGGTATTATTACTGCACGGAACATTGTCAAGAAGGCATTCCATGGTCAAGAGGCAAGTGATAGCAGAGGCTATTCTCGCTCTTCTGATGTGCCTGTATTAAGAACCATCTTGACAGAGCTATTTAAGTTGTGTCATAAGGATGCTCGTGATTTATTGTTACCGCTTGATGATCCGGAAAAGGAGGATGTGCGCTTGGCATATGAACACTCATTTCTTGCAGCACTAGCAATGTTTCGTCATCCATTGGTTTATGATCCAATCTTGTGTGTCAATATGATTTCTAATGACGTGTCTGATGGTGCTGATCAAACAGCTGTGACAGCCGAGTTTCTTAGGGATGAGAAGATCTTAATGGAGTACAAAGGTTATCGAGATTTGGTGACAAACAAGGATATGTTGTACAAAGTTATTGGAACTCCATTTGCTCAAGGGATTGCCAAGAGTGTAGCTGAAGGAATCATCGATCCGCGTCAGATCCCAATAGAAGGCAGTGTAGAACAACAAGAAGAGAATCAGGCCAACAGTTCTTCTCAGACTCAAGAGGAGAATCTTGAGAGTGAAGAAGAACTTCAGACTCAAGATTTCAGTAGAGCAGGTACACAGCAATCTACTCAGCAATCCAAGTCAAGTGGCTCTGGTATGATTTCTAGTTTATCGCCTGATCTGCTAGCGCCTTCACCTTCGAGTAAGAACTAACTTTGGCGGTGCGTCAAATACGATTTAGATTAATGTTTAGTTTGTTGCTATCTATTTCATGCTACGTCTTCTGAAGACTCGAGTATGTCAGAAATAGGATGGTTCTTCTGAACTTAACTTCAAGTTGATTGTTGTGTATAAGAAAACAGTAGTGCTATGTAATATTCAAGTTTACGGTCCACATCTTCATGGGTCTACAACTCAATATGGACCAATTAGATATTTAACATTCCCACTCGTCACCTGCAAACAAAGAGAGAAATAAAAAGAAAGAATTCACACGGTTTCCACATCAGGCGTCCTTTCGGAGCTTATAGAGCCTGTGCTTTTTCTCAGTCTTATAATATTTGTTCATTATATAATGTATTATAACACCTACTTATACTTTGCAGCACTAACTCGCGCCAGAACCCAATAAATTTAGGCAGCAAGTAAGCATGCACCTCCAGCAGCCTTAATCTTCTGTTCAGCAAGCTTGGAAAAGTACTTAGCCTTGACAATAACAGGGACATTGATCTGTCCATTGCCAAGAAGCTTGAAATATCCCTTGGAGATAAGATCAATAACAGGAGCCTTGCCAGCGGCGGCCCCCTTAGCGGCCTCATATACACCCTCTCCGGCAACATTGAATAACTTGTCAATGTTGAGAGTAGGAGTGTGGGTTCTATTCTTCAAGACGTGGAATTGACGCATACCAACCTTACCGAAGTACCCAGGATGGTACTTGTCCATAAGGATACGGTGGTGATGCTGTCCTCCGGCGTTACCACGACCGCTAGGATGCTTACGATGCTTACCAATACGACCATGTCCTGCAGAAACATGACCGCGCTTCTTGCGGTTTTTAGAGAGACGGGTAGGCATGGTTGTTTAGGAAAAGAGTTAAAGACTAAGAGTAGAATGTCGTGGGGAGAGAGGGTAAAAGTAGGTGGTTAGCAAACAATAACACAGTAATAAACGAAGAACATTAGACAACAGATATAAAGTGCCGGCGACACTGCAATATTCTCTACCGCCGGACTCCTTTAAACTACCTATTGACCTCCTCTACATCACTTACCAAGAGAAGTTGTGTGCAGTGATGAATGAATTTGTTGCAAAAAAATGATGAAGGTATCCTGAGTAAGAGCGGTAAAAACTTTTTCTCATGGTGGTGTACCTTGACACTATCGCTCTAACACACACACACACCCCCCCCCTTTGAGAAGAAGCTGCTCTCGAAGCTGCCTTTGTATACTCTTCTAGAGCTAATAAGACTGAAATACTATGCACTTCTATCTAAAGGATACCGCAACTACTTAGGATATGGTGGTAGTGCTTTAGTTTTACTAATGTCGACTGTTATGCTTTAGTTTTACTACTTATGTTGTCGACATTCCTTTTGTTAATGACTGAATAAGAGGCTTTGCCAGCTTTCTAAATCTCTTTTGAAAGTCTTGGGCAGCTATATTGTATGGATTATCAGGCTGATAATTGAACTTTATTGCATTCTTGGCAATTAAGTCAATCTCCTCCAGGAATTCTTGTAGTGTCTCATAAGATCTGTTGTTCACCTTTGTTTGCACGTAAGTCAAATTCATTGGCTTTTCAATAATGTCACAATAGGTCGGTACACCCATGGCAGCACAATTATCTTTGTCGATGACCATTCTGAATGGATTTATACCACCTAATAAAGGAAAGTCCATATCCCACAACTCTCTAAAGATTGGTTCATATAATCGATGCAAGGCATCTCGTGGTGTTTCCAATGCGTTCTCACGCCGTTCTTGTTCTTCACGTTCCTTCTCAAGTTGACGTTTATAATCTTCTTCTTCCCTTTTCAAGCGTTGCTTCATTATCTTTTCACGCTTCTTGGCATCATCAAGTTGTAGTTGTCGTTCTTCTTCTGGATCGAGTGCTCGTTTTCGTTTCAACTCATCTGTTTGTTTGTTAGGAGTATCGGTATTTATACTAGCTTGATATTCTTCCATTATTGCCTTTGACGCAGCCTCAGAGTTCAATATCTTGAGTATATGTAGGTTGAATCAAAATATGTGTTTATGAGATGTATGTGCAATGAAACATATATACGCACATATTTATTATGCACATGAATAATATCACTTACCAATCCTTTCCCCTTCTTTGAAATTTGTGTCCATTTGGCTCTATCTGGTGCACCCTTCTCCTTTTCTCTCAATTGTTTGGCGATTCCATCCAATCTCTTCTTTCTCTCTTGTGCTGTCTCCATCGGTGGTAGCATTCCAGGAGCTGGCATTTGCCCTACACCTGCACCACCGCCACCTCCAACACCAGAACCACTCGTTACTTGGCTAAAACCCCAACTACGAGATAACTTTGCATTCTCAGCTTTTAATGTAGCATTGACTAGATCACGTTGTTCATGTTCTTTTGGGTCACGTAATGCAAATGCCGCACGAAGTTTATTTTCCAACTCTTCATCCTTTGCATTATTATTAGTTTCAGTATCATCTTTTCCAAAATCAATCTCAATCCGTCGATTATTTGGACGTCTTCTCCATCCAGCTGGTGTAGATGCATAAGTTTCAACCACACTACGAAGATTGGCATTCAATCGTCGATGTAGTTTCACATCTGCAGTTATTGCATTCTTTTTACTACTAGATTTGGTTGTGGTATCAAGAGATGCTGATTTTGCAATACTCGCCGATGCCTTTACATGTTTACGAAATTGTACTGGTAGGAGAGAATCATATGTTGGATCAAGAGGTTCTCTTTTTTGCAAAGCAGATAGGAGAGAGTCTAGATTCTTCTCGATATGCCTATGTTGTTGTTCATCAATCGAGGAGGAAGAAGCCGTTTGCTTTGTAGTGTTTATTGCCGTTGACATGGTGGTGTATATAATATAATATATAATGTAATAGATATCCTTCTCCACGGTATCAATGCAAGTAATTTAGTCGTCGTGCTACGACGTCAGCCTAATAAAGCCAGTAAATTATCGTATTTTAAGTAATGTTAATGTTGCTGTTTTTTGATGTTTGATAAGTGGGCACATTTACAACAACTTTTTCGCTACGGGCCATTTTCACTTCAAGTTGGATACCAGAAAGATCCCTCAACAAACGCATGTGTGTCACTCTCCTTTTCTCTTGCTCTTTTTGTGGGATTGCTCAACTTCATTGCAATGCGCAACACTTCGACCTACTATCATCGAATAAAATATAACAATTGCAATAATAATACTCCATCCTATAATTGCTAAATAGTATATTATCATGCCCACTGTCACTAGAGATATGGCAAAGAAGTCAGCTCCTAAGGACAAGGAGCAGAAACTAACAAAGCCTAAGGCCGGTAACACTACAAAACCAAGGAAGCAACTATCTACTAAAGCAGCACGTAAACATCCATCTACTGGTAGGGCTCCTCCTGGTAGGGGAGATAAGAGGAGCAAACCATCACCACCAACAAAATCTAAGAAGTCAGGGAAGGCAAAAACAAAGGCAAAAGCAAAGACAACTGAAATTGATTTAGACGAAGAGAGACTTGACCGTAAGACAGTTAAAGAACTAGGTGCATCACAGTACGAAGAAGTAGCCCCTGCCGTTAAATATAATGACAAATCAGTATCTCCTGGATTGCAACTACTTGGTGATGAAGCTAAGAAGAAATTAAGATCAACTAATAAAGGCAAAGGATCTAATCTGGTGTTTTATCCCCTTGATCAACGTACTGTTATTAAAAAGTTAGGTAAGTAATTGAAGTATTGTGGTATTAATAAGGATTTTAATGTTTAATTTATTTTTATATGACACTAACAACATTATACCTTACTTTTTATTATTGTTTGTTGATGCATTATGATACATTGTTGTTCTTTTGCAATGTGCATCACTACTTCTTATTGCTACGGGCTACTTTCACTTTTACGATCGTGCTACGGGCTACTTTCACTTCGTCGCTTATGTTGCTACGGGCTACTTTCACTTCGTCGCTTCATATTGCTACGGGCTACTTTCGCTTCGTCACTTGTGCTATGGGTATTATCCAACAGAGTTACCAAAACCTCTCTCCACTGCACATGTTGGTATTCTACATGTCAACAAGACAACTCCTTATGAACTCTTAGGAGGAAAGACTTCCCTTCCAGATGCCAATGCGAAGAAGGCTAAGGCTTTCGTCACAACATTATTGACTCAGTATGCAAGGAATGAGTTTCAATTGGCCCCCAATGAAAAGGATATGCAAGTGTCAACAAGCCCTCTCAGATATGACTCTCCCATGATGAAGCAGATTATGCGTACTCAAACAACAATGGAATTTGGAAGTGTTACTCAAGCTGAGATTGATAGGCAGAACGGTTTCCGTAACAACCGGTTCATACCCATTCTTGCTATTGTGTTGACAGTGAACAATACCAACTCAAAAGAATCAATGCAAGCAACTATCTTTGGTATATCCCGATGTTCAGCTTCTCTGACAACTTATTCTATTGTGATCAACCAAGTGATTTATGGATCGAATGTCTATTATGGTGATTTATCTGCATATAGCTATTAAACTCTTTTCAAACCGGCCAAGTCCTAGCACAATACATAATACACCCCTTATAATATACCTTGCGATTGGGTGCCGTTTCATAGCCAAATTCCTGAGAAAGATCTAAACTATTTTCAAGAAGAACTGTCAACTAAGCGGAGTTGACTTGTTGTTGCAATTGCATAGGATATGAGAGAAATAAATGTCAGCAAAAAACTCTTCGGGATGATATTAAAGTATATCATAATTAAGCAAAACAAAGTCCTCTGATGATTTGGGTACAGTTGAAATTCGTGAGTGTATATCGTCCTCGTCGTCGATGTCGTTGTTTCGTCATCGATCGTCTTGATCTAATATATCTTTATTATTGCAGAATCTTAACGCTAAATTATTCAGAGCCATCGTAGTTATGATGTACACTCTTCTAATTAGAGGGTGCTCGTCGTTTCGTGTATCCTCGATGCCATCGTATAAGATATGCACAAGATTATACGCGTCGTCAGATTCTGTGCAGCAATATGAAATGACCAGAGCCTTGGAATATGCAAAACTAATGGACAAGAAGTATGGCCTGTGTACTCAACCAAGTCTTGAAGCCTGGAATGTTGTTGATGAGGTGTTTAAGAAGATACAGTGTCAGCAAGATACAGAAGCCGACGGTTGTGACATTCAACGAAGAAGAAGACCGGGCATGCAGAATACAAGAAGAAAGAAGGTCGTCATGAGCAGCAGTGGAACAATCCCTGGGAGAGATGCTATGAAGGGAAGGAGATATTTCTTTTGAAAACTCTCGGGGACAAATGTACATATGTATATACTTTGTAGATAAGATTTTGCAAAAAGTAATGTATAAGAACAGTTTATATCTTATCTTAGCGTATCTAGTCATACCTACTAAATGTGGCAGTATCTCAGACACGTTTTATTTGTTTTAAGATTACAGATCTGGTGAACTAAGATAATACATATATTCACATTACATATACATTGTTCAGCATAGCAGATTATAGAATCTGTCCTTGTCTTTTGTTTTGATCCTTTGTACAATACATATATGAAACTCATCTACATGATGTTGCACTGACACCGAGAATCTACCTTGCCAGAGTTGATATTTTCCAGTACACTCTGAGACGTTGGACTAGCTTTAAGACTCTCCTTCTCCTTCGAAGAGTTGACTTTTAGCTCTGGCATAGATGGTATGATTGCCTCGGGTTCAGCAGCAGTGACCAGATCATCTTTAGGACCAACTTCGTCCAAATTCAACGTCGGTAGAGACATGACATCCCTAATACTTGGAGTTGTCGGGGGTGTCTTCATAACTTGGGGAGTTGTAGGGGGTGTCACTCCAAAGAAGATGTTTGCGTCCTTTGAATTAGCTGTTATTGACTCCGCTCTCGATCTAGCCCTCGGTCTTTGTTTTCTCACTGGTGTAGAAGTACTTGAGCATGACGAAGTGGAGTCTAATGGCGTAGGTAGCATATCAATGTCGGTGATAGTAGTAGGAGAAGGGTGATGTGGTAGATTGCTATTGCAATACTCTAGAGAGGTGTGTTGATAACCTGACATTCTTAGGAATAAAGAAGGTAGGCCTGTAGTTGCAGAAATACACGTTAGAACCGTCATATCAAGTTTATCATTATCAAAGCACCGATGTACCCGTACACGTCAAAAAATTACAAAAAGAACTGGCTGAGATGATCTGATCATCAAGTTCAACTGCATACACTCCGAATTTACAAAAGATATCGACATCATATCTTTGCCAAAACAGCAAGAGAAACTCCCCGACATCTCACCTTGGTCTGAAGATAGCGATTGGGATTGTGAGGGTGTGGGTAATCTACTGCGTGAAAAGTGTTAGAACATTGTGCTATACTAAGAGGTGATATCCGGTAGGATCACATGATCAATAGCAGAATTTTGATGGGGACATCTTTTTTCCAATTCTTGGCTAAGATACCGGTTCATGATTTAACATTCAAGATAGATAGGGGTTAGTAGATAAAGCTGACGGAGAAGATAGCGGATGGGTGATATCCAGTAGTAAATCAGAATATATATGAAGTTTTCCACTTAGGTACATATTGCTTTGTGTGGATCTATCTACCCGGACGCTGCTAAAATACATCTTTGTTTACAAAAGTAGTACCAAGACTCTCCTTTGCATTGAGCAAGGAGTATGGCATTAATATTAACTTCTCTACAACTCCTAATGAATATGAATTGTTTCAAAGTCAGATAATGATACACTGACATTTCATTGGTGAAGATGCTTGTATTGAGTCTAGTCCTAGTCTCTCCTCTTTTCCTAACTTGTCATTTTCAATCTTTGGTATATCTTTTGTTGAAACTTTCTGTTTTTCACATACTGCTATTCTATCGATATCATC
>Ga0214480_101164_pt1 | contig 11894 bp, 10 predicted proteins | sample M1_20Mar14CPVII9_3_FD_165042 | JGI IMG/M metagenome (GOLD analysis project Ga0214480, IMG submission 165042) | Marine eukaryotic communities from Monterey Bay, California, United States - M1_20Mar14CPVII9sort6BwellE17 | ecosystem: Environmental > Aquatic > Marine > Unclassified | place: USA...
TACTTGATCGGGTAGATCTCAGGTTGAAACTGAAACTACGAGATGATCGTCTTTGTTTAGAATGCCGCGTTGATGGTACTTTTTTCTGCGTCATGCGCGTCCTCAGTGTCGTTTGATCAATACGGTTCAGATGGTTCTCTCTCTCTCTCTTCAATGATGTTCAATATATATATACTCTTCCCTCCTTTCTGCTGCCGATATATACTATGAGTCTATGTGTTATACTGCGCCTCAGCAGAGCGTTATTGTAAATATTCTTTGCTGTCGAACTACCCTTCCACCTCTGGCTAGAATGAGATGATTGGTGTGGTGCGGAGGTGGAGAGATTTGAGAGACGGAGACAGTTTAGTCGCTGATTTATTCCTATTGTGATCGGTACAACATGACCATTAGTTGACCCTACCATACTACTCTCTCATAATTGTGTGGTCTATTCATTATCTGATAGAATCAATAGCCATGTATTATATTAGTATGTTCTCCATCATAATATCGTCGTTGTTGTCAAAGAATATAGTAACTTCATTTAGATGCACAACTGCAACATCTCTCCGAAGACAACTTTTTGATATTCATGTGCCATCAACTTATATTGATGTATTGCAATCCTCTCCAGTATATAGAAATAGAAAACCGAGTAGACTGTATAGCAGTTCAGATTCAGTGATAAACGATGGTGGTACCGCTTCGTCTTTTACCGATGATACAGATAATAGAACTACAAAACAAGCTTGGCAAACTAACCCACGAGCAAGATGGTCAACACGAAAAGAGAGAAAGAGAAGAAGATCAGAGGAGGAGTTACGAAAGGAGAAGAATGGTGGAGATGGATTGAGCTGGGAGAAGTTTGATTTTGGGGAAAGTCCAAAGATGGACAGTCGATTTGATGACGATGGTGGCAGCTCAAGTAGTGATGAAATTGGCATACCAGAGAGTGTACTCAATACTATATCTACAGACTCAATTACATACCAAACATACCTCAAATCAGAATCAAGGTTAGATGACAATACCTCAAAACAATCACTCAAAACACAATCGGAACTGTTGTCACTTGACCCGGAGTTGGTACAAAAGTCGATTGATATACTTACACCATACATCCAAGAACGTCGTCTTGAGCGTATCAATGAAGTATTAAATCAACGAACTCGACATACTCGATTCCTCTTTGAGAATCCATCAAATCCGTCTAATGTATGGGCGTGTCTTCGAACACTTGATAGTTTTGGTATACAATATGTTGATGTCATTGTACATTCAGAATCATATCTAGGCAAGGCTGCTGTGAGTCAAAAGAGAGGAATGCGTACTGCAATGGGAAGTGCAATGTGGATGACTATACGTCAATTTAGTAGTCTTGAGGAGGCAATCAAAACATTGAAGGAAGAGGAGGGGTGTTTGATCTATGCATCAGATCTCAATCCGACCGCTAAAGATGTTAGAGATTTAACCTGGGATGTTGATTATGATACCGATGAAGTTGATAGCACATCTAATGACGAACCAAAGAATCAACGACCGATATGCATCGTGATGGGGAATGAGGACAAGGGAATCTCTAATGAAATGAGAGAGTTAGCTGACGAGACATTTTATCTTCCCATGAGTGGTTTCGCTGAAAGCTTTAATCTAAGCGTTGCAACGAGTATCACATTAGCCTACATGTCAGCGGTTAGTGGCAGAGGCAGCGAGGCAAGTGATTGCAAGGGCCCGCTGAGACCCGGCGATCTACATCCACATGAATTACAGTGCTTGAAACTCAAGGGTGTACTGAACAGCATAGCACAAAAGCGCACGGCAAAGGCGTTGTTGAAGAAGGAGGGGATAGAATTACCCAGTTCATTGTATAACTCTTAAGTTACTTTAGATTTTCTTTCATCTTCAATATGATTCTTTGCCATACTATTGATGTGTGATAGGTACCCATTCCAAAACAAACTTAACATGTTGTTGTATAAAACTCTATATTCCACTGGCACTAATGAGAAGTTGATAATGTTTGCACAAGGCCAGAATCGGAAGGAAGCTAACAAAGCATCCAAATAACTATCTCGTAGCTTTGCAACTATATCATTTGATCCTCCACCTTCTAATATGGTTCTCCATGTAAAATATCCTGCAACCGCTACAGGGCTAAAGAGACATGCATCCAATATCATTCTTATTATCAATCCAATAAGTTTATCCTTGATCGTAACCAAGTGTTCTAAAATAGCATACCATGTATGAGAGATAGGTCCTGACCATGTAAATCCTGTTATTGCAACCTCTCGAGTACGATGCCAATCAAGTTGTGGTGGTGTTTTACTATTCTCATTGTTTATTGCAACTCTTAATTGTTGAGAGGCATGATGATGGATATCTACGTATATACTTTGCTCAAGCTTTTGACATAGTACATCACTGATTGACATAATAACTGCACTTGTTGTAGACTTTGTCTCAATAGAGGACGATCGGATAGACATGATTTATAAACACCCCATATATTTCTTGAATGAACATGTGGTAGGAATAATAACAGAGGAAGAAGACACAGCCGTTGCATTACCATTATGTATGTTCATTTATCACTGAATTGTTGAGAGGCAACTAATTATTCACACATATGGATATAGTAAAGTGCACATACTTTAATAACGTGCACTGTAACCAGTGCAGTGCATGCGAGGTTTTAGTGCATGAAATCTGCACTAGTGAAGCCCCAAAATGCACGCATGAGCGATAGCGAATGCGGGCATGTGGGGCTGAACGCGTGCAGATTTCATGTACTCAAGTCTCAAATGCAATGCACGGTTACAGTGATCGTTATTATGTATGACTATGAGAGCACATATTCGAGCACATCATGCAAAACAACGAGCACCGTGTAATTGTATAGTATGTATCATATCGATATTCATAATGAAACATACTTCTATCAACAACTACCAACAATGCAATTCTCACGATAATAATTTAAGCGAGCGATACCCCTATATATGCCCTCCTTTTTGCTCTTTTTGATCTTCTTTAGCGATGTCACAATGCAATTGCACGGTGCAAGTTGTTTTGCACGGTGTGCAAGAATATCTGCACTAGTGGTCATACAACACTGTTGTGCTCAGCAAGAGTGGATTTGCTTTTTTGGCGATAAACTTGTTTATGTCCTTGTTGTTGTGTATGTGGTGGTGTTTAGCCATACCGCGGCTCCTCTATAGACCTCTAGTATATCTCGGCGTATCAAATCTATGGCGGCTGCCTACATATATTGTTATTGTTGTTAAGCGTACGCCATTTCTTGCCGCATATAATTGGGCTCGGAGGGAGAAGTGCTTGGTTGGAACTGAAAGAATTATTTGCAATAAAATCTTGAGATTAAAATCCAATCACTACCTATGACCGATAGAGAAGATGATACATCTGTAGAATCAAACGTTGCTGCTGGTCATATTGGTACATTGATTGCTACTACTCGGACTGGAATGCCAAGATGGCAAAGCTAACACCTTCCGTGAAAGATCATGATAAGTTGGATAAGATTAAGTTACAAGAAGAGATAGATTCAGCTAATAATACCCTGTCATCGAACAAGAATGTAGAGGGAGATAATGATGATAATATCATCGGAGAAAATCAAACAGAAGATGTACTTTCACCAAATGATATCAATATCGGATCATCATACTCTAAATCAGTTAGAAGATCGAGTCATAAATTTGGAAGTAGATTAAGATTCTTCCGACGAACTTCTGCTGCTGTCCAGGGTGCCAACTTGGAGGATGAAGAGCTGCAAGCATCTCAGAAGAAACAAGAGTCTACTGAGATTACAGATAGTGATAATGACGATGAAAGCAGAAGTAGTATTGTCAGAGGAAGAAACGTTATTGGAAGTTTATTGAAAGATACATACTCTTTCATTTATGTTTATCCGGTATGTTCCGCACCCACTATTTATGCCGCTTTCCTCTTTATATTTCAATCGTTGGTTTATGCGCTATTGTTGAGTAGTTTGATTGATATAAACAATCCCAATAACATATTACATGTACCGCCAAGCGTATCAATAGAAATGAGAATTGCACAGGGCTGCGCTATCTTAATTGCAGTTGTCAACTCAGTTGATATAATGGTTGCCATGAACAATTTGCTAAGAGTACCAACAGCCATTATAGTTATAGATAACAATGGTGATGATGAGTCACAGGGACTGATTAATACTCATGGACCAAGTATTCATAATGCAACAGAACTCTCAAGCATACAACACGGCATAGGACATGCAAGGTCAAACATATCTGGTACTATACAAACCCAATCTTTCAAAGCAGGATTCAAGTTCAAGATAGCTAATATGATGCGATTGGTTGAAGGAATATTATCTGTGGCATCATCCTTCATCTTGATTGTAAGGTCTAATGGCATTATTGAGCTATTCATCAACTTCGCAGCACTTGAATTCGTCGTCAATTTAGACAATCTTGCGTTTGCTTTGGCAGAGCATGGCTTGATAAGTGATCGTTTACAGGTTGCAGCTATCTTCGTTGGCGGTCTAGGCTATACCTACCCTTGTCATCGCAGTAACGACAATAACCGTAGGACAAGGAACAGAAGCCGAGAGGGGTGCTCTCCAAGTCAACTTGCACATATCAAAGGAAGTTTCATAGTTCGTTTATTTAGTTCACCTGCTAGGTATGTGAAGAATCATCCGGATTACACCCGCCGTACTACGTTGTTCATTATGGCGGCAACATTATATGGATGTTGGTTTGTGATCCTCGCAGGTTTGAACAATGGTCAATTTCTTTGCAAGTCACTGAATATTGACTTCTTCCATGCACATATAAGTGTCAATACAAGAGAACAGTGCGGAGCAAGGTATTAAACCTTTCCTGGCTTCAAAAAGTGGTCTCTATGTATGGATACCCCAAGAAGACGATAAACAATCGTCATTTCTAGCGTCAATGAAGAATCTATTCACTGGTAATGTTCAAACGCTAGCCTATTTCAAGATTGATAAAAGAGTGGAGTCCCCAGAGCACAGCCTTTCTGAACATGCTCATGGCAGGATACCCTTTGACTATGTGGATATTGTATATTATGATACAGATAGGTCTGTCTGGGTCTTTACTAGTTGCAGTCAAGATTCATATTTCCTTGAAGAGCGGAATTGTGTAGGACCTGAAGTGATTAGCTTTGCAACAAAATCTCTAGATTTGATGCAGCTCTCATCTTCAGCCGCTTTTCATGTAAATGAGCGTAATAATCGTTTCAACACAACCATGGCATTACCTGCCATCATCGAATGCAATGAATGCGGTAGGCAACAAGATGGCTCTAGCATATTCTCAGATATTGTTACCTGCGGGATATCTGGTGGAGTTTGTTCAGAGCCACAAGAAGAGTTTGGGAGGCAATGTATTTGCCCTCCGGGCCAATATGGAGCTCTTTGTGACGAGTATTATGGTACTCTTGCAAGACTCTAGAGATCATTCCGTTAGAAAGTGTAAATGAATTTCCACTAGGGGCTCAAACCTTTTATGACTTCTCATATACTCTTAAGGAGAACGAAAGGGGCTTTGGCAACACACCGGTCTGGGTAAATGAGGTCGAAGGATATATCGATAAGGTAGAACGGAGAGAAGGGTTACACTGGACTATTACTCGTCAAGTATCGAGTGAGAAAGACTTTTACACTATCGCTATTGCCGATGCTGTATCAGAAATGGATGGTGGTGCAGCAACATCTGGGCTCACTTCAAATCCTCAGCCTGCTGGTTTAACATTTTATGCTCCAAAGACTTCGGCTTGGGGAACACAGCCTGATTATTCTCGACCCTTTTCGTCATATCAATTGCAGTGCAAGAGTGCTATGTAAGACAGATCTTGTTTAGATCATGTATAAGTCTCAGTTGTAAGATAAACCTACCTAAATACGCTAGAAACTTTACCCTTAGTGCCGGCCCACGAGTCAAGGGGAACTTGAACCGACAAACACCAGGATGAAGTTCATACCTGACTCGTCTCTTCTCTTTTTTCAAGTTTACTACATAAGTTAGAAGGCAATAAAACCAGAACAGTTTTGAAAGATTCTCTTTTATGATTCATTAAATATATTAAACCAAGGTTTTTAAGGCTTCTATTATTGGATGTAGCCTTTTAACCCCCAAATATTATACCCAAGCGGTTGTGGTGAAGAACAGCAACAACTTATTTACATAGCAAAGTTAAGACCAACAGCGTGGATAACACCGTTGGAACATTGAACATCGACAGGGTAATCAGAGAATGGTCCGAAAGTACTCTCTCCAATAATAGCATCATTAACAAAGTGCTTTCGTACGGCATAACGGTAGTTCAATGGACCACCAAGGGAGTTTAAGTCAGCGGTGGGAACATCGGCACTAGCAATCTTACCAGGGACAATGTGCTTCTTGATAACATCGGCTGTGATTGGTCCTCGTGTAACTTCATAAGTTTCCATGGCAGGGTCGGTGGGTGCGAAGATGGTGTATTCACCTGATGCAAGTTCAGCGGCAACACCTGTGGATTCTAAGGCAGCAACGAATTTACCGAAGTTCTCATATCCCTTAAGGTCAAGCTCCTCGTGTCCAAATGGGATACCTAAACAACAAAAATAATGAAGGCGTTGATTATGTATGGGAGAAAGAGGAATATAACCATTAGATATATGAAAAGAAATTGAACAAATTGGAGCAGTTCAAATATGAAACATTGAATATATATCATTGATCATATCATCATACATAAAAGGGGAGAAAAACAACTTACCCTCATGTCCCCAAACTTGTCCAGGTCCCTCCATTGTCTTAAGAGTACCAATTAAGTCTCCTCCTCCACCACCGGCGGCGGCAGCAGGAGCAGCAGCAGCTGGTGCAGCGGCGGCAGGAGCAGCAGGAGCGGCAGCATCTCCACCAGCACGTTGCTTTAAGTATTCCTCGAAGGAAGGAGCAGCTGAGATTGACTTACGTGGATCTTCATGCTCACTTGCTTCTACGATACGTGTATCAGCCATACCTCCTGATCCAATGTGTTGAGAGATTGAGGTGGAACTGCGAATCTGTATCATGTTGCGTACAAACACGGTTTTTATTGAGGCAAAAGATATGGTGTGTCAGATATTGATATTTGCAATTGCAATTGAATAAAAATGACAAATTTGTGCATATCATATGATCAAAATCGACTAGAGACTTACAGATGCCTGGGGAGCAAATGCTGCGCATGATCCGACAAGTAGGGTGGCAATAGCAAGCTTCATCGTAGGGTATTAATTTGGTTTATATTGATTTGATTATTAGATAATGAGAGGCAATCAAGGAAGAAATCTTTCACTCTCATCAAAACGTCAGCCCAAACCATGGGAATCCAACAAAACGTTGAATGTCCGTACCAAATGAATCTTCGAACACTTGGGTGACTGGATGAATTGGCTACATAACTCTCTGAAACATAAATGTCTTCCCCCGATAGCGTTTTACTTGGAAATTATTTCATATGACCCAAAATTATGTCTATACCCCTACATTTTTTGTGTTAATTTGGATCCTAAGGTATTATATTTACTGGTCCTGAGACCGCTTTGAATTATATTCGTTCACTTTGATAACAAATACACATGAATTGCTCAGGTATCCTAAAGACTCCCAATTACAATAAAATGAAAAATGCCAACTTATACATTTCTTTTCGGCGTCAAAAATAAAAAAATGGGTAAAAGTGGCCGGTTAGAACCACACAGTAGGGGGTGCTGTATGGTTCTAACCGGCCACTTTTTTGAGTTTTTATTTTCCGGAAGCTATATTTAATGTAAAGTTAGCCATTTTACGGGACCCAGGAGGGACTCATTGAGCAATTCATGTGAGGTCTCAACGATCTAAAATCCGCAAGTACGTGTAGGTATCCTTTCTGTGGAAAACAACACTCTCTTGCTCTCGCTTGTGTAGGCAGGCTTTATATCAGTGTATTGTATAATAAAATAATAAAGAAATAAGAAGATGAAGCTCGCATTAGCATCACTATCAATATTGGCAGTTACTTCAGTTTCGGCTTTCGCACCACAAACTACTAGAACAACAACAACAACAACACAACTATACCAAAATGCTAATCAAAATCCCTTTGGTAATGCAGAGTCTATCCAATTTGATGAAGCATCAGGTGATACAGCCACTAGTGGATCAGGTCGATTAGCCGATAAGCTAAATGAGGCAGATATTGAACGTCGTAAGATTGCCGAGGAGGCTGATCGACGAGAACGTGCGGCTGAAATCCGTCGTGAGGAACGATTAGCTAAAATTCAATATATGAATGACATGCCGGAGAATCAACCAGCGGGTACTGTGGATGAATTCATGTTCAAGGAGGGAGTTCAAGATCAGTTAGATAAGCTTGATCATGACCTTGTGGGTTTAGTGGCCGTGAAGCAACGTGTGAAAGAAATTGCTGCTTTACTTGTCCTTGATAAGATGCGTCGTAAGTTGGGATTTGAAACATCGGTACCCTCGTTGCATATGAGTTTCACTGGTGCACCTGGAACTGGTAAGACTACTGTGGCAGTTCGTATGGGACAAATCTTGGCTAAGATGGGATACTCCCGTCGTGGACATGTCGTATTGGCCACGCGTGATGATCTCGTGGGACAATATGTTGGACATACAGCACCCAAGACGAAGGAAATGATCAAGAAGGCAATGGGCGGAGTCCTGCTTGTTGATGAGGCATACTACCTATACAATGCCGCGAATGATCGTGATTATGGACAGGAGTCTATTGAAATTCTATTAAATGTTATGGAAAATCAACAAGATGATCTAGTCGTTGCCGTTGCCGGATATAAGGATCGAATGGATAAGTTCTTCTCCTACATTCCTGGTATGATGTCCCGTATTGGTAATCATATCGATTTCCCAAATTATAGCGCCGATGAACTTGTTCAGATTGCTGCTGTTATGTCACGTGACTTGGAATATGATATTGATGAGGAGGCATACATCACATTTAAGAATTATATTGAGGCACGTATGGAACTTCCATTCTTCTCGAATGCACGTACTGTACGTAATGCCATGGATAGGGCACGTATGAATTCAGCAATTAGGACGTTCGAAAGGTTTGCAATCAATGGGGAGAATGGTGGTGTTTGTACTGTTGGTGATCTTAAGAATATTTCAGCTGAGGATTTCCAAATTCTTTTGGATGATATTTTGAATGCTGATGTTAATACTCGCATCTTTGCTTAAAGAGAGACACAATAGTAGGATGATTGGTTAGCTTTGGTATCGGGGTGTGTATGCACATTCCAAGCTATGAGACTTTCTCTCAAGTAGAGAAATGGTTCATGTTATTAGGATGAGAGGTAGGTCTTTTGAGGAGACGGACCAGGGTGGATAGTATTTTATAGCTAAGCTTTAGAGTGTTTGTTAGATGCAATTGTGCTTCTAGACAGAGTATGAATATACCAAGCTTAAGGTCAAATGAATCGTCATTTAGTCGTAGCGTGTCTCCTGCCTATGACAGCATCAAAACGCACTAAAAACCAAAAAGTATCCTTCTACCACTGATATCCTTATTACTCCGTTCTTCTGTTTGATACACAGAGAGGATTGTTCATGCCCGCAGATGATTGATTGGGAGTTCACAGCTAATAGCAGCTCTCCGGTCTATTGGATCGGTCAACCACTCCCCCACAAACTAGTTTTCAATTACACATGAAAACTGAACAATACACTATACACTCAAACTCAAAACGATATCGATATAGTATGGAAATTGAATTGGCGGCGGCGCAGCGCCAAGAAGTAGAAGTAGAGTCATCATCTCTACTCGTCAATGGTAATGGCAGTACTTCACCACGACATATCAACGATACCATCTCACCACTTGACAAATTAACACACAACAGAAATAATGGTTCAATGTTATCAAATGATTGTAAAGTATGCAATACAGCATGGAGTCGACTATCCACACCTACACGATCTATATTATTATTAATTGTAGGTGCGGTACTTATACTGGCGACATATGAGTTTGCAGTTGATGAGGGAGTTCGGGAGGAAGTGCATGATGAAGAACGACAGAAGAATGAACAACAGGGTGGAGGTGGTTGGAATCTGCCTTGGAAAGTGTTGCCTGGTAAAGGAAAGGGTAATGACGGCTTGATTAATAATAGTGATGGTGGTAAAGTTGCAAAAGATACACCCAAGGTAGATGCAGTTTATGAGGATAAAGGTGGTACACCTTTGAACCAGCCACCAAATTCCCAATCTGGTGCACCACAAGATCAGTCTACATTTACCAAACAAACTCTACTCAATACACGAAGAAAGGCACAAGCCTTAATAGATATACTCCATGAATATTATGGAGGACAACATGTAGCAGAGTCAATGTTAGTTAAGAGTTGGCAAGCTGCTTGGATGTTAGAAGATGAATTTACATTATTAGATTCAGCTGATAGTAATGTGAATGATCCAAATGAAGATGATGACAATGTAGATATTAATGATAGTGATAGCGGCAAGCCACGCAGGTTGGGTAACTCCACTAAACGTGCCAAACAAAAAGTTGAAAGACAAAAGAACAAACTAGCAGCCGAGGATACAGACGATAATGTAGATCATGATCACACACTAACAAGACAAGAGAAGAATAAACTCAAGAAGAAGAAACAGGGTGCAAAAGAGGGTAAATTACTAGTTAATCCTGATACCATGAACTCTGATGAATTAAATCAACATCATCATTATAGAAGACAACGCACTACCAAGTTAGTATCCACAATGGCCCGAGCAATACTAAATCCTCATCAATCAACATTTAAAATTGGTACCATTGGTAGCAGTGTAGCGGCTGGTCATGATAATTGTGTCTATGATAATTATGAAAACCAACTGGAAAGGACATTAACGCCAATATTTGATGCTGCTAATATGCGAATGAAGGTAGAAAATGCTGGTGAGGGTGGTAGCTGTGGTGATACACATCAGAATCAAGTTTATTGCATTACACATAATGTTAGTCCCGATGTTGATATTATACATTACAGTTGGTAAGAGAGAGAGTATATAACTGTATTTGTGTTGTTTGTTGCTGTTCGTTGTATGACTAATCTTGTCACTTCTATCATCTCTTTTCTGACGAACAGGACATACTTTGAAAAAGACGGAGCCGAAGAACAGCGTGAACAACTAGTACGATGGGGACAAGCAATGCCCCGTCAACCAATGGTACATCATTTAGTAGCCCGGGGTAAGAAGAATACATGTGAGGGTGACGTGCAAGCGAATGTTGATTTAGATAAACATTATGCCGCGTATGGTTATAATGCCTTTTGTATCCAGACTGGATTATATTTTGGTGGTTATGATTACGATACGGAACTGGAGGCAGGTATCAATCGATTTGGGTGGAAACATCAGGGCGATGGGTATCATAATACAACTAGATATGGCGAGAATGAGGTTGACGAGGCAAGGAAGGCTAGTCTTGGAGTAGTCTATCGAAATTGGGTGAGTTTGCTGCTTGTGTTGTTACATATCATATCATAATGCATTGAATTCTTCTAACCTGAGGAGAAAATCTTAGCACCCTGGTCCTATGGGCTTTCAAGTAGCCTCGGATGCCTTTGCATATGTTTATATTACTGGGTTATTGAAGGCATTAGATGTTATCGAACAAGATATGAATGATGGCGTGAATATATTGGATCGCTGGTTTGAACCTCATGATGATAGACGGCTACTGTTAGGTGATTCATCTTCTCGACAACTCCACTTGCCACAAACACTTGGAACTTTACCAGCGCCATTATTTTGTGATAAAATCTACTGTTCCACTCCACATCCTCCATCATGTCTCAACTATGAACTACCAACATTTGGCAACCC
>Ga0214480_101165_pt1 | contig 11893 bp, 12 predicted proteins | sample M1_20Mar14CPVII9_3_FD_165042 | JGI IMG/M metagenome (GOLD analysis project Ga0214480, IMG submission 165042) | Marine eukaryotic communities from Monterey Bay, California, United States - M1_20Mar14CPVII9sort6BwellE17 | ecosystem: Environmental > Aquatic > Marine > Unclassified | place: USA...
CCTTCGGCTATGGAATCTGACTGTTATGAAATGGAAGATCATTTTGTATTGAACTGAATATTCATGTGACCGTAATGGGATCCAACCAATCTCATGTGGGGAAGCAGTGATGCTAAATAATCACCTACGCCCTCTTTACTTATCGAGTACTCAATGAGAGTTAGAGTAGGGTGCTCAAGCACAAAATTTCTTACATGCTTTACATGTTGACAAAACAAGTCCTCCATCTCTTCATCCTTTCTTCCAATGCCTATTGTAAAGTTATATTCCGGGAATACACACTTTCTCAGATGATTTCTCAATCCAAGCCATTTTGTCACACTCCTTATCCAATCAGTGACATTCCTAAACGGAAGAAGAAGTATAGCCGAGGGTTCCTCTTCGTAATCTTTCAGGTATGAAACTTGAGGATATTGACATCCCCATTCTGCAACATCCATTTCAGTATACGCTGCATAGTTGCCACAAGTCATAAGAGGTGGTTGATTGTCCTTTATAGCGCTTTCCATACAGCTGCCAATAAGACCATTATTGTTAGGGAGATTCCAATGAGAGACATTATAACCCATTAAATTTTTTGATAGAAATCCGTCAACGCCAAGTATGGTACTTAGTAAACTTAAAGTTATTATATATGAAGGAACAAGTCGTCTTTTTCTTTTGTTCATGTTATTATCTACCACCTGAATATCTCTGAATGTCCACCACTGATGTTTGCAATCGATATCGTTATAACTAAGGCAGTTGTTACTATGTAAATCTCTTTTAATATCAAAACCAACTATATCACTATCACATGTCTGAACTAATATAGTATGGAGTAGCAGTCGTCAGTCGCCTGAAGTAGGAGTATTGTAAAGATCTATGAGGCCAAAATAGACCATAATTTATTACCACATGCCATGCAGGCACTGTAACCAGTGCAATGCTATGTTTATTAGTCATGAAATCTGCACTACATAGAGAGTACTACATAGAGTACGCCCAATGCTAGAAGCCGCTTCTTATTGTAGTTTCTTCTAGATACTGCTAGCTACTGAGCAGCCCATGTGTTGTTGCAATACTACAATTCTCTACATTACAATACGACGTAGCGGCCGAGATCAGAGACTTGAGATGCGAGGATGCGGAATATGATGTACTAGCTCGGATATATTGTTATTAATTGGACAATATTTAATACCCCGTATCATTTTGATAGGTGCAGTCTCTCTCAGAAAGAGACATGGATACAGGATGCTACATTATAAGATATCGAAGAAGAGATGGATTCTATGGTTAATGATTACGGTTTTATTCTTCCTCTATTCTCAGTCTTCTACAATTGTACCCGGTGAGGTCTACATATCAAATGTCAATAACAAATTACATTATGATAACTATTTAAAATCTGCAACTGCCAATCCTTATATGGGATGGCAATGGCAACACTCAATAAACTCTAATTTCACTTGGAGAAATTGTTTCAAAGACGAAATTCTACCTGATGAATGTCTAGAGTATGATCTTGGCGAGGCGCCAATGGTGAATGAAAGCTGGATACCCGATGTGACAATTATTAGAACAATGTTAATGTATGGTAAAGATAAATACGGTGATCCTTTTCCACCAATACTTTCACAACAATTGTGTGAAGATATTGGAGTTGGGGGTATAAGTAATGGAGATACTGATAAAGAGTGTATAAGTCAAACAAAGATTCGATCATTGGGAAATCTAGATTCTACCACCGTTATAATCGATCCATCAAATCATTTTGATGATAATGCAACAAAAAGTAATTCATCTGGAGTCTCCGTCGTTGTACCAGCACCCAAGTTAATGTGTCTAATATATACAATGGCTGATGCACATGCCAATAAAATACGTGGAATTAGAGATACATGGGCAGGTGGATGCGATGGATTCCTTGCTTTTAGTACTGAATCAGATCCTCGGATACCATCTCTCAAACTTGATCACGATGGACCAGAATCATATAGCAATGTAAGTTATGTTTTCATTCATGTGTTATATGTGCAGCTCGCTCATTATTGCATATTGTCTCTTTAGATGTGGCAAAAGATACGAAGCATTTGGTGAGTAATAAGGTATGTTTAATCTCTAGATTGTAAAAATGACCTCTAACACATCTTGGGTATAATACTGTTAGGAAGTTTGTTGGTACTCATTATTTAGACGACTTTGATTGGTTCTTCATTGGAGGAGACGATGTGTTCCTATTACCATACAATCTGAAAGCATACATGGCATCATTAGCTTATAAAGATGAAACTAATCCAAGAACTCATGATTATTACATCGGTCGTCGAATGAATGGTGGAAAAAAGCTTGGCTATTTCAACTATGGGGGTCCAGGGTATGCTTTGTCACAGATGACACTTCGTAGATTACTTCCGGCGTTGGAAGATGCTAAACACTGCTCTGCCAATGAGCAAACTCCTGCGGAAGATGTTATCATCGCTAAATGTTTGGGACATCTCGGGATCACTTTCACAGACACAAGAGACGCAAAAGGTAGAGAACGGTTCTTTCCATTCTCACCAGGTTGGCATTACAATTTTAGAAGCCCCGGACCTCCTGATCAAGGGGCTTTCTTTCTCTATCGAATGAGGAGGTGGAAGATATTGGAGGGTAAAGATTGCTGTGCCCCTGACAGTATAAGCTTCCATTACATAAAACAAGCCAGCTTGGTCCGACATTTACATACAATGTTCAATTATTGTGATGAACATGACGAAAACAAAACAAAAGCTTTGGAATAATCTATTCACTAATCTAAAGAACATCAAATTGATCCATATACTAGCCAATATTGTACCCCTCTCTGCCAACTGTGGGCCCATTGAGTAACCATGACGAATGATGCCAAACTATCGTCCGTTACCGCGTCACAAAACATCACCAGCTGGAAAATCGAAACATAGTATATAGTCATGAGAATTGACGTTAGTGCCAGCGGCACCGATATTTGAACACCCTCTGATGAAAGAGATCCACCAATCTATGGAGATGAAAGGCTCACACTTACTAGTCTCGCTCATGAGATAGGATACCGCGTATGGTAGTAAGTGAGCCCATATTGTAATTTGTATAGCTGCTATCGTTAAATGTTGTGGTATAGAGAGAGAGGTGTCTGATGGATACATGATAATTATGGTGGTCAACATAAGAGTGTTGATTATTTATGGCTTGGTAGTTGTTGGTCTCTTTCTTCTCAACAAAAATGAATCCAATAGTGATGTAAATTATGTTAAACATAGTATTAATTATAATAACACAAACAATAATGAGGAGCGTTTGAGGATGGCTCAGCATATTGCATTCTATCAAGGTCCAAACTCGCCAAGAGAAGAAGAGAAGTTTGATAGTCTCCGTCTTGTCTTAAAAGCAGTGGAAACATATACAGATCTCTATCAAGTTGATATAATAATACATACCAATGAGTTGAAAGATCAGCCTCCCCTCCTTACTAGAGTGGGATACAATTGCACTTTGCCATATGAAGAGTGGCAATGTCCGATCGTTACTGTATTGCAACATAACATCCAGCAGCTTCCTCATCCTCACTACCTTACTTGGATGCATCGACCTGCAATGATCGAGCAAATGAATTCAACAAAATATGATCTATATGCTTATATTGAAGATGACCAGATAATAAGTAGAAAGAATATCTTATATCATCAAACGTATTCAAAGATAGCGATGGAAGAAGAAGGATGTTCTCTTGGCTTTGTTCGTGTTATAGATAAACGATATACAAATGGTACTCTTTACTTTCAACCAAACCCACAGTACGGCCGGACATATCTTCATTCGAAAAGGAATACAACTAGTCCACTACAATGGGCTCGTATTGAAAGAGACGCAACATATTGGGCTGGATGGATGATGAATGATGGACCAGCTTTACGAGCATTTTCGTCATCACAAGAGTTCCCATATCGAACTCTTTATGAATTCATGAAGTTGGATATGATACGAGAGATTGCTGCCTGGGGATGGGATTATTACAAGTACACAAGTAACCATCCAATGCGTCCTCATTGTACTGTGGTGCCATTACTTAGTAATGGAGAGGGCAGTCAATTGATCCTGCACCCTGGAGCAAGCACACAACATTTAGGAGAAAAGGGGATCCCTGACAACTGTAAATTCGGGTTGCATGACAAGTGTGGAAATGATAACTGGGTAAAATATTCAGCCCCCGTTTCTTCACATACAATAAAAGGGTGGTCATAAGTAAGTAGATTGAGACAATATAGTGCAAACATCAGATTAGGTACTAGGTTGTATGTAATAATTGATTGAGGCAATAGGCAAACATCAGATTAGGTACTTAGGGGTAGGTTATAATCAATTCGTACTTACTATCTCAATGAGTTATACTAAAAGAGACTAGTCCAAAGATTAATCCAGGCATAAAAGCAAGCTTCATCGTTACAAAATGTTTCCCACTTCTCATTCTCGTCCTTCCTCACAAATAAGTATGAATTACCAATACCAAATGCATATCGAACTTGAACTATATATTGAGAGAAGGTAGATATTGGATTACCAATGAAAACATCACTAGAGAGGAGGAGAAGAATCCATGATGTTTCGTCAAGGAAAGAGGATGAAGCTTGTTAGTTAACAAATGTTACTTAGCACATACTCACACTCACAAAAAGAAACTGTGTACCATTGCATATGCTTACCTGAGAATTGCCAAAAGCAAATCACCAGTTACTGTACTGATCTTTCTCGGTACAACTTGAAACTGCTTTCCAATGATTGGGTCAGATGCCAATCGTGTGCTTATAGCCGGGTTTTGCCCATCTGTAATCATTAATATTGTATTGTTGACCATATTAATTGGAGAAAGGATAGATGTTATCACATCAGTCGGATACTCAATGATAGCCTTATTATCGACGCCCCACTCTTTTTGAGCTCGATTCATCCAAGCTTTGCCGAGTCCTTCTAACTTTCGGCTATGTATGACTGTGTACTTTTCTGTTATAGGTTTTGTAATACCCAGTCCTTTCAGTAAAGCACTCCTCTGCTGATTGACATTCTCTTTTCCAAAGAGTGCATGTCTTGAGGCACACATTTCAATAACGTCTTTTGAATCAGGATGCAACTCCATTTCATTTGCAGTCATTTGGTATAACTCTCGTATCATATAATGTCGGTGTTCTATGGCATCAAATGTACTATATCTTGAGTCCTTGCTTATGTAGTGATAGAGTTCATCTTGTTTCATAACTTTCAACTGTGATCGGTACTTCTCATCAACATTATTGTAAAAGGTAACACCCAGTCGTTTTTCCAATTCTGATTCTGTAACGCCTAGGAATAATCCTTGGCCCCAGGCACCACTGCCACCATAACCCTGCATTGATATTGTCTCCACACGAAGTATGAGATCCATAGGAAAGCCATTCGAATGAAAGACTAATGCACCATTGCTATCTCTTGCTAAATCAAACGCATGAAAGACTTCGCGGATTTGATTTCCTGTTCTTCCATACATGAATTCATTGTCTGTTCTATTTTCAATAACTATTCCATTTGCAATGTTTCTATTCCAATTATATACTCCATAGGTTATATTTTGTGATGATAATTGTGGCATATCTTTGATTTCATGACCACAGAGTTTGATTTTATCGTTATCATTATTATGCTCTTTCTCTACTGATGACTCTATTGACGAGTTTATTGATAAATCGGTATTATGGAAAAGGTAGCGTAGACATATGCAAGTTGTTAATAGGTATATTGTAACTACTCTAATTGACCGTCGTGTTTTCATATCCTTCAAAGGTACTCTCTGTTGTACTACGATATCTAACTATATTTATAATTTAACGGTTTCTAACAACATCATATAATCATATCTTCTCCTCTACTGCCAAGAAGTTTAACGACTGGCCTCTTCATAGGATGCCCTAAAACAAAATGTTTTAGGCGGTTTATTATGGTCTAATTAGAAGTACTACCGGCGGATACAGTTGTTACTATTCGATAACTATTTGCAGAGATTTGCAATTATGATTTTGGTCGATCAGAAGGTGCACTTTGAAGTTAAGAATTAGATTTGGAGATAGGCTGCCCTAGACAAATTTTATTATTCGACTACTAACAGGGTTGATACGCGATATCTAATGTGGTTTGGGTACTCTAGGAGTTAGGTATTGTTAGGCTGTAGGAGTAGTTCTCTCTCTATGTAGGTATATGAAGGTACGATACGATATTTGAGATTGAAATTGAGATAAAATTATATTCCACACGTAGGCATTTCCTAAGCGACCTTGCCCCGCGTGCGCCCCAGTGCTTCTATTGTGGTGTTTAGAGAGTTTAGTGTGTTCGACTTAGTATTGTCGCCGCCTTCACACCATGTCAATCAATCTGATTAGTCGGCGGTTCTGTTCGTCGTTATTAAGACTAGCACCTCAAAGAAGGGTCGTGTCACCGAGATCAACAATTTCAACAACAAAAACAATAACACCTATCACCACACAACCAAGTGTTCTTTTGCAATTACCAACGCTACAATTATACAATAATAATATCAATAACAGTGTGCTACAACAAAGAAGATCTTTCAGTATCAGTACTACCCTTCAACCCAATAATAATAATGACGACGATGGAGGGCCAATCCCAGCCTCAATTATCAATTTTGATACACTCAGTAATAAGGCATTACAAGACATGACTACTATACCCGGATGGAATCTCGTGCATAATCCACCACGTCGTAATCCCCGTGGTGCATTAGTTGGGAAGGTAGTTTCCGATAAGATGCAAAAAACTGTTAATGTTGCCGTGGATAGATATAAATTAATACCCAAGTACCGAAAACGATGGAGATATACTAAGGTAAGTTGGGAAAGTTGCACATCTGATAGGTATCCTATAGAAAAGTATTAACCAATCATAACCCCCTCTCTTGGATCTGATGGAAAAACACAAAAATTTGTGAAAAAAGAAATTTATGGCACATGATGAACACGAGGTCTGTAATGAGGGGGATATGGTAATGATTGTACCATGTCAGAAGATTAGTAGGCATAAACATTTCATGGTTAGGGAAATTATTCGTCAAAAGGGACAGTTGTAATTTAGTTGGGTGCTCGTCGATTTAAGGTACCAATTAGCTCTGGGGTATTTATTGGAAGCGTTAGAGGCGTCAATTTCAATGTATCAATAATGATGCAGGGAAATAATTGATCATAAATAGCTCTTTGTGACATATTATTTCTTGGCAGTACTAATTTACATTTGAGTAGGTATATTGTACAACTGGGGAGGACAGCCTATAGCCTCACATAAACTCAATTTCCCAACTCCGAAAGACGCGCTAATACATCATTTTCCAGTTCAGCAGACAAATCTGCTCCACTTGCCATCATTTCCGTTGCCTTGACACCACACTCAACCCAACGATTGCGGTTACGAAGTACATTGGCGACAAGTGCATCTCCAAAATCCTTTTCAACATATGCCTGTGAGCGCTTGGCAAGTGGTAAAATGTAGTTATCAATGAATCCAATCTGTCCTTGATACCAGCCAACTTGAGGATCTTCACAGTATCCCTTCTTCCAAGACTCGTGCAACTCCTTAAATAGACGAAAGTTCCACTTGATAAAGTTATCCCAGCCCTGAGCAAGATGTGACACATCCGCCAAAAGCATTAGATGTTCATTACGGACACACTTTTGTAGACCAGCGTGAGTAATTATAAACTCATCAGGGAACTCCTTCTTCACATTTTCTCCCAGCCCAACTCCTTGGTATAAATCTTCAAGGTAAGGAGCTAATGGGCAGAGACGACAATCATACTCTCCCTGCTCATCTTGTGCAGTGGCATATCGTTCTACACCAAGCTTAACGCGATCGGGTGATGCAATATCAGTTACGAGTATAGCTTGGAATAGAGTCTTTGCAAATTGAATTTTACAAATAGTGTCAGGCATAATGGCAAGCCTGAGCACATCGAAATCCGGACGGAAGAGCAACTCTAGTGCAATATCAATGCTTAATTTCTCAGCAATCGGGATTTGTTCTTGCTTGTACACTTCTGTGAGGGGATGCTTAATTTCCCGGAGAATAGTGTTGCTCATGCCTATAGTCATAGTAAAAGAAAGATGAGATGTTAATACACAGCCAGCCGGCAAGGCAAAAGTATCCAAGAAAGAAGAGAAATGAGAATAGACTCTTACCTGTGTGTCCAGCATCATGTAATAGACATGCAAAGACAAGCGAAAAGCTGTTGAGTGGATCATCATTCACAACATGTGATAGAAGCTTGTTCATCGAAGTGACAACATGCATAGCGTGAGAGAGAGAATGAAATTTGGCCCCGTTATATTGTTTTGCCACTTCCTGAACTAACTTGCGGCATTGAATCTTGACTTCCTCAGACATCTTGGCATTAGTATCACGGTGTTTGAGAACTCTGTCCAAATGGTATTCAAGCAAAGCAGATGCCCTAATAATATGGATTTCTCGGCAATCGGTCGCAGCAACTAAGACAGAAGTAGGAAGTCCCAATTTGTCCCAAGGTTGAGCTGTCATGGCAGCATGTATCTCATTTGATGAGTACATGATGTCGAGATAATCTGCTTCGGGGACAGCTGATTCAATGATAGGGGTAGAAGGGGTATCTTCTGTGCTGTGAGAGACGTCTTCATGAGATACCAGATCGAGCTCGAGTGGGATGTTGTTTTGTATACAGCTGTTTTTATCCTCCTTAGAGGGCACCAAGCTCGTTGTTCTTCTCGTCAACCAATATGTTTCACGCCACCCCATTCCCTGATGTATTATGAAGATATGATATGATTGAGTGAGCTAAGATGAGTAACAATTGTACATATAACAAGACATCTTGTTCACATACCTTCACCATTGTACCCTGTAGAGTTGAGTTTGAATCCTTCCTGGCCTCAAGCTCAAAGATATTATCTGGCATTTGCTTTGTTGGAGCAAGAAGTGCTTTTGTTAGAGAGCATAATTGGATCTTATTGCGTTTGGACGTGCTCTCCATACGAGAAGCAAAGTTCACAGTGTCTCCGAACAAACAATATCGAGGCATCACTGTTCCCACAACGCCTGCACATACTGCACCGCTACCAATACCAGCTCGTATATTAATCCGAGTACCATCATCAGTTCGGAACTTCTTGACACAATCTAGGGCATCAAGGGCGAAGAGTGCAACCTTCTTCGCAGCTTCAGATCGAGTAACTCGATCAGGACAACCCCCTACAACCATATATGCATCGCTGAAATGATACAAAGATAAGCAATAGTAGTTAGCATTCTTGAAAAACTACTGGGTTAGCTAGTGGCAGCAAAACAAGAAAACAACTTACCCGATTGTCTCAACCTTGTAGATATTATGCTTCTCAGCAAGCTTATCAAACTCCATGTACAAAGCGTTGAGCATATTCATAACTTGAATCGGAGTCATCTCACCGGCCTGCCCATGTGATGCGTCGACAAAGAAAGTAAGAATGGGTGAGTTGTTATATTTGTCAAGAGGGGACATCCAAATCCAAAATCATAACCTACCAATGAAGTAAAGCCCACTATATCAGAAAAGAATATTGTAACACATGAGTATTTCTCACAAACGGTCTGGCCTTTCCGAAGCTGGGAGACGGCATGCTTGGGCATCATCTTGTACAAAAGATTCTTGTGTTGTTGATTCTTTATTCCCGTGCATAAAACTAGTACGGCAATAATAAAGCTCACCAACACGACGGCAAGGTTTGCGGCAGTCTCCCAATATGGTCGAACAGAGCAAGTGTATCCCGCAACCAGCGTCCAATCATCTCCGTTTACATTGCTTGATACTTTAACTTGAGCTTGGGGGTCTGTAGAGGTAACACATCGTTCATGTGTCCACGCAATTGCATCATTCTTGACAATCTGCTCACCAGTCTCCCTATCCTCATATGATGAAGTCCTATTTAACATGTAAACCATATCCATATCATGAAACCTTTGTGAAATACGGCTCTGGTCAATCATGCGTTGCCAGTTTACGAACCCTATGATGAGGAGAATAAGATTAGAAGAGTGATGTTGTGCAAAGATATTGGTCGATAGATGTATGGTTCCTCAAAGCACTACTCCGTCTCTCTCAAACAACTACACCTCAACGAAACACATCAAATTACTTACCCATCACAAATCCCCAAGAATTATAGGTCTCTGGTGGGTCGTCCTTCCCCTCTCCAATCATCTGTGATTAGTACACGAATAAGTATAAAAGTGCAATAGTGTGAGATATGAGTACTTGCTAAAATGAACATATGATTTGCAAAGATATGATCGGCACAAGCTGACATGATTTGCACAATAATTGCAACAACAAACGTACGGTCATGGTATGATTAGGAACTGAAACACCAAGATGGGTGCAGAAGAGCGTTTCGGTCAAAATCGTACCATCTCCGCCAGCAGACTTCATTTTAACTGTTTTTGTGTTTGTCAGCAGAGAAGGGGTGATTGTAATTTTGTGGGTTAGAGATGCAAGAGAAGATAATACAAACATATGCAATTGGTAGGCATTAGACTTACATGGTCCAGTAATAGTGATACGATTCTCTTCGGCCTCTTGAACTTGCATCGTTTTCCGGAGTACCGACACTCTACTTTGTTTTCCCCAGCCCCAATCAGCATAAAGCATTTTAGTACCATTGTAATATGGAGCGATTTGAGTTGTTTTGTTTGGTTCGACATACGAGTAATCATCGTAGTTAATGAGAGGATGAATCATACACATTACACCCGCAGGTGCCACCCTCAAACCACTAATAACATCCCCCAAACCCGAGTCCTTCTTCACACTATCAGCAATCAAAGCAAACCTATTCTGAAGCTCTGTATCCTCACACACACCCCGAACATCCCTCTTCATGTATTCTTGCGGAACATACTCTGGATCGTTTGCCATACTTTCTAGGTCCTCAGGCCAACCTGGCAATGAATCTGGTTCTCCTCTATTGCCAATCTTATTTGACATTTCACATAATTCCTCGTCGTGCTTCACAACCTGGCTTAATGCCTGTTGTGTTCATGCGGCGGAGGGGAGAATCGAAAAGGTAAATATAGGTTAGATTCTTCTCAAATCACATTAAAGACATATAATATTAATTGCAACTAACTCACAAACAGCGGTGCCAAGGCCTTGTCAAACTCATCTGAGAAGTACTCCATTGCTTCAGTAGCATGTGTCGTCGCTGCAGAAAGCATGTTCTGTTGATACACGTCAGATTGATGTTGGATAAAGGTTAAACCGACGGCTAAACAGATACCAAATGTTACTAATGATACAATTGGTATGATACTGACATCATGGTAAGGGAGAGACGGGGGATTAGACAATAAAATAAATAAATAAACACATCACCATATTGCAAAAACTTACGGATGTTGGCGTAGTGTGGATAATACCGCGGATATCTGGAAAGTAGATTTAATCCTCATGCACCCTGATGATAAAACACTCTTTGTGGTAGGTTGACTACTACTATTATTGCGTCTTAAGTTTGATTCTTCATCATTATCAAAGGAATCAATTGATCCTTCATCGTCTCGACCTTTATTCTTGTAATCACTCGCAGACGATGTAGATCGAGATAATAATCTTGACCAAATATTTGTTGTTATACCTTCACTATCACTGCCATCAGCAGAATATATACCAGAGGTTGCTGTGAGGTTAGTAGAACGTCGATGTAATGCCTTGCTGTTAGCTGTTGTATCATATTTTTTCATGCTCTTGTTGCCAGTTCGATCGCTCCCATCGCTACCTCCCGGCCATGTTTGCTTTGTGGTAACACTATCGTCTATCATATCGATATTGCAAATAGATTATTAATTATTATAT
>Ga0214480_101167_pt1 | contig 11867 bp, 4 predicted proteins | sample M1_20Mar14CPVII9_3_FD_165042 | JGI IMG/M metagenome (GOLD analysis project Ga0214480, IMG submission 165042) | Marine eukaryotic communities from Monterey Bay, California, United States - M1_20Mar14CPVII9sort6BwellE17 | ecosystem: Environmental > Aquatic > Marine > Unclassified | place: USA...
AAGTGGCACCTCAGAGATGTAGGCTTTCTACAATAGTGGTTGTTTGGCATTGTATAGGTGTATAACAAAGTGATGAACACTCCCAGCATGATTGTAGGTCCCTCCAACATACTTTTACAGCACCATGCTGGCAGGTTTCATGCCTCAGATCTCGATTTTTTGCCCACTCTCAGACCACATTTGGCCATCAAGTGGCACCTCAGAGATGTAGGCTTTCTACAATAGTGGATGTTTGGCATTGTATAGGTGTATAACAAAGTGATGAACACTCCCAGCATGATTGTAGGTCCCTCCAACATACTTTTACAGCACCATGTTGGCAGGTTTCATGTGACAACGACAGTGCCATTCTGATCATCCCAACTAGATTATGGACTCCCGTTTATTGCAATGTATGTTAAAGTACGTTGAATCGCCGTTTTTGTGAGGATAGTGCACCTCTTTTAGGACCTGCTTATAGTATGGATAATTAGTAAAGAACCAAGTAATCGTAAAGAATACACGTATATCAGTCTAGGGATATACAACGATAGCCTCTGCAGTCTATTGACGCTGCATACTATGTCGGATAATGAACGATAATCCACTGTCGTTAACAGATTAAGCAGTTTCGAGACTTTATCTTCTAATCATAGATTAGTCCGAATTGTTTAGTGTAATATTTGCAATAGTCCTGGAGTTGTTGCTATATTACAGTCAGTTAATTAGTGCATACTTTGAGAAGGAAGATCTGAGCCGAGAAGTCAACCTTTGCGATTCAGTTTACAATAATTAGCGTGGTGCAACAACCGTCAATGACAAACTAAGATGGCGAGTAGTGTACTTGTAGAAAAGATTACAAGTATTTAAAACAAATCCGTGAAACGGGAGTAGCATCTATCCAACATCAACCATGTCATCTGATACACCGGTCCCAGATACATTAACAGAACTCCCACTCAACGCTATGATCACCCATGTTCCTGTGAACAATGAACGAGGCACCAACCTCACGAACCTTATGTCATTGGAAGTAGAGAACGCCAAAGGAGGATTGGGGCGTAGCCCTTCTAACAATAAGAACAATAATAAATTAGTGCACATGCACATAACAAATGTATTACTCGACGGTAACAACAATACCCAGATTAGCATTGCAATAAGAGAAAGCGCATCTACACTCCCTATGTTGCTAGATTATATTCGTACCCCAGCCTCAATTATTGGATTAAGGTGGAAGGATAAGGACGACGGTAATAAGAAGAAGATGCTCACTGAAGAACAATACGAGGATCTCCTTGCGCTTTATTCCTTCCTTAATTACTATCAAAACTGGTATGGTCCAATTGATGATGGATTATTTGATATTCTGGGAACAACACGTGAACAATTTGAGAACTTTATCGTTGATAAATTCAAAGTTTATGCACCCGTCCTATACGATGAAGATGAGGCTTTGAAACATCAACAATGGCTTAGCAGACTGGGACAGGATGGTAACAGGACTACTACTTCAGTACATGATATTAATTTATGGGCAACTCATTTTAACCCCACCACTGAAGACATTGCAATATATACAGAAAATACCTCCGAATTATATTGGGATGAAATTAACTGGCCACCACTATTATGTTGGGACGAATATTTTATTGATTATATCAACCGAGTTCTCTCCCAAGATTTATCCACCGTACATAAATTTAACCAACCTCCGGAACATTCTTTGGATATAATTGCAACAACAAAGAATAAGGAACCGCAAACTGGATTGGCAACTGGTGATGACAATACTACGTCATCTAATGTTAATGACAAGGGGGAGGGTAATGTTAATGGTGGATTAAATGGTACGAATAGAGGGGAGGGTAGTGGTGGTGGGATATCAACAGCACGGGAAGATATAGTTATTAATCCAGCAACCAATAGGATTAATTATTGCGGGGAGGCCACGGAAGGGAGGATTAATGTTGTGGACGGTAATGAAGAGGTTAACTTGTTTGAAGGGGGTAGGAGTGATCCTGACAGATCTAGCGGTGTTATTGGTTTGGAAGGTTCTGATTCAAATATTAGTGGTGCCGAGGATGATATTGCAACTGATATTGCAACCAAGATTGCTGCCGCTGAAAAATGTAGGAATTCAAAAGATTCGGACCTCGACGTCATCCGCAAGGTCATAAGAAAAGAAGAAAAGAGTACCCGACGTGACATTGCCTGGCGTTTCACCGGATCTAGAAGACTGTACCACAAGGCTGTCCCCAAGATACAACCAAGTGTTGTCATTATCCAGAGCTATGCTCGTAGATTCCTTGCAAGAAGGAAAGTCATCTCCATGAGGGGGGGAGTATACCGCCGTATTCGTGCTAATGGCATCAAACGTGAATATGCCACTTCACCGGTACGCTCCTATACAATGCCGGGTACCCGTCGTATCCATTCACAAGCATCAGAATTATTTCAATCGTCTTCGCTCGTCACTTTGTTGGAGAAGAATGATGGATATAATGGGGAGAAGGGGGATGCATGGAATTTTGTTGATCCTAGTATATCGTTTAATGCTAATGTTTTTGCAATTCATACGTCGAATCAAGGTCCATTACCGTTTCCAAAGGCCTTGTGGACATGGGGAGAAGAGTCAGGTTGCACACGTCATGTCAGGTTGGAAGGAGAGTATGTTGAGAAGGTCGTCGTAGACCGCGGAGCATGGGGAGAGTATGATGATAACCCCGTTGATATTAGGGATTTGAGACATATCATGATTGATGTGAGGAGGTTCACCGGTCAAGTGATTGATGTATACGACATGTATGCTTTAGTAAGTACTACTTTGGTATATATTGTTATGGTGGGGGGTATGACCTTCGACGTGTTTAATCCGAGAACTGGGGTGGCATTGTACCGATTGGACGTCAGGACGATTAGCGATGAGCTAAGAGTAAGTCTTCAGCAAGTTGGAGTAAGTCTTCAGCAAGTTGGAGTAAGTATTCAGCCCAAAGTTGATTACCATGACGACAACGATGATTCACTACCGGAACTTAGATTTATGGTTGAAATGGTGGGAACCTCTACTAAAACACACGACCCTCAAGTAATACCATCATATGTTTATCGATGGGGAGAGAATACCAATTTGATATGCTTCGCCGTATCCAATAATTCACTAATCAGAACTCCGCAAGCAGCATCTGATATCCTTCTATCACCATGTTCAGGAAGCAAATGTACCGGTATCATATGTATACTCCTTCATCAATGGAAAGGACAACCCATCCGATGTCTTGGGGAAATATTGGAATTACATCGTCATAAGGAGGACATCATATGGGGAGCATGTGAACACGAAGGTAGGCCACAACTATCGGTGGAAGATACAACAGGCACACAAACTTATGTGGGCATCAACTTCAACTCGAATAATAATATTGGCATTGACCATGTTAGTGATACAATTGGTACGTCATATCTTCGACAGAGCAACACAACAACTAACAGTGCCTGTACTGAGAATAATAGTTCAAATACCAAAACCATTGCATCATACACAACACGTCAATTTGTTCAAACCTCATATGGTACGTCACTTATCGTCAATGATAGTATCAGCCAACGATCAGATACAGGAAGGAGTATACACGTCAACGGTGGAAGAACGGTAACCGATGTTATTATTATGGATGGTCATGTATTAGTTACATCCGGGACAGACACGCAGCAGCATAGACATTGTAGTACTATTATTATTGGAGGCATGCTGTTACTTCATAAGTACATCCATCCTACTGATATGAAATCAATCACTAGATTGTTCGACTATGGGGAGATACCAACTTCTGATGATATTGATACTAGTACCGTTACTGATAGTAATATTGGTGGATATAGATCGATTAGTACTCGGCATGGCACATCATCTATTAGTATCGGATACGACATGGACAATCCCAATTCGGTATCAGTATCCAATGGATGGCATCACGTGGCATTGATTAATGATGATAGAATCGGGGAGAGTAGTATGATGGGCGCATCATATAATGGTAGTAGTCAGGGCGTATCTAACAATATGCTTACTTTCACATTCGAGGATCCATCAAATCGTAACAATAATGACAAGGATCAAGGTAACATTGACAGTAACGACGAATACATATTGGATGTTAGTATTAACACACATGATATTAGCCGTAGTACACATTTGACATCAACTACTGATAATAACATGGACACCGCTGGCTTTACTATGTCCCACGGACTAAACCACGGCATCGTATATACCCACGGACATCATAATGATACCACGGGACGCCTTGGATATTACAAGGATACAATTAATCAATATGATTGCATGAGGATCAGAGTGACAATCTATGACGGTAGTAAGGATCAGGGCCCTATGATATTGATACAAGTTCTTCACTTGAGATTGGTAAGACCTAGAATGACAGGGGAGTGACAACGACAGTGCCATTCTGATCATCCCAACTAGATTATGGACTCCCGTTTATTGCAATGTATGTTAAAGTACGTTGAATCGCCGTTTTTGTGAGGATAGTGCACCTCTTTTAGGACCTGCTTATAGTATGGATAATTAGTAAAGAACCAAGTAATCGTAAAGAATACACGTATATCAGTCTAGGGATATACAACGATAGCCTCTGCAGTCTATTGACGCTGCATACTATGTCGGATAATGAACGATAATCCACTGTCGTTAACATCATGCCTCAGATCTCGATTTTTTGCCCACTTACTTGGTGAGGCAAGATGTCGGCCTACACACGGCTGTAAAAGTGCATCTAGCACCTCTATAAAGGTGCTGCAAGTGATTATGGTAAATGACTGCTGCATGGGTATTTGATTGCCATTGCAGGATTGTACATGTGCAGGTATGATATCTCAGCACAAACCTAAGTCAAATGGACCTTATATGTACTATGTAAGTTGTACTGTTTATTGGATACGGTATTGCGTTAGCTTATCAATAATTGCCAGTGCAAGCCTCGACATCAATCGTTCATACTTAATACATAATATCTTACTTTCTGATAATATAACACAATATAACAATTCCTATTACTATTCTGATATTTCTTCCCACATACATATCAATTTTTATTAGTTTTGATAGATTGTTTTCCTTTTGAGATAACGCTTACCTACTTACAACTAAACATACAACTATCAACTAACAAGACACCACGATGAAGAATAAACAGAATAATAATATACAATCTACTACTTCATTCAATCGTCGTAGAGGTAGTATTAATATACCAACATATATTGAGTTAGACCCAGAGGAGGAATATGATAATAATAATAGGATTAACAGCAATAGCAATAATGTAGAGGATGAAGATGAGGGGTATGTTAGTTCCATTGCAGATGATAATGCATTCGTATCAAACAATCAAGTATATGAGGATGGTAACAATGTCCAACAAGGATTGCATTACATGAACAATACTAACAACGACGTTGGTGATGAACAGCAGCCTGCAGATTATTATGATCTACGAACGAATTATAATCCACCACTCGAACAGCAGCAACATTATGATGATGATGATATATACATGGATGCTCCACAGAATGAAGATGAATTGGATTATAATTTGCAACAGCAACAACAACCGTATGGATATGATACTCAATATAATAATAATGGATATGCCGCAATCGCAAGTAGAAGAAATCTATATAATGATAATGAAGATGAATATGAAGAATTTGAAGATGATCATAGAAGACAATTAATGTATCAATATCAACAACAACAACAGTTATTTGGTGCTCAACGAAATTTACATATTCAAGATAATGATGATGATGAATCATTCCATACAGCATCAAGTGGTGATAGTAGTGAAAGTACATACAGAAGGAAGAGACGATATACCGGTTGGTTATTCTTACTATGTTTATTTATTGTTATACTAGTATCAATCATTATATGGCAAATTACACCATCACCAAACGCTGATGATATAATTAGTGGTAGAGATGAACTAAATGATATGCAATCACCACCGGCAGCAAGATATCCAACAAAACCACAATTATTAATACCAGGTATACCCTCCTCTGCTATACCATCTATATCGTATACTCCAAGTACTTTATCACCAACTACTACATATCCTTCTATGAATCCAACGAAAACTTTAATACCAACGAATAATCCGACATATGTACCTAGTATGAGCCCGGTGAATGGTATTATTACATGTATTTGTGATTATGATACTGGTAAGTTAGTATATGATATTATTTTTATTATAGTTATTATTATTATTTTTGTTTGGGTGTTAGTTTAGTTGTTGAGGGTGTTTATATTTTATTTGAGGGTGTTTAGTTTAGTTTTTTAAGGGATTATTTTATTGTTTAAGAGGTTGGAGGGTATTGAGTGCCGGGGGATGATGGTGCACGGGTGATGTCGGCCTCAAACTTTAAAGCAAATTATTGGCACCGTGCGGGGATATTTTATGGTCATGACGGTCGGGGATCATAATACGCCTGCCTTGTCTGTAGAACAAATACTCACCTTATATTCCCTTCCCATTTCTACATATTATACTTTAGCAAATTGTATAACCGAGCCTTCCTTGGTATATTATACAACGCTATCTATATGTTTAACATTACACGAAGATGATACTCGTACCTTGGATCAAATTATATTACTAAATATTACACACCCCGAAACGAATACATACTTTGAGGCTATTTATCCAATAGTTTCTACTATCCCAACTGATGATTTCTTCGTTGAGGATATAGAAGTTGAAATTGCAACGTCTCCATGGGCAAGTGTACAAATGAATGATCAACGAACGTCCATGATTGTTACGATGGAACCTGCGGGTCCAAGTGTATGGTATACCTACTTCCCGGGGAGTATTGTTGACATTGATGGACGTGTACAAATCCTCAAGGAGATTTCCGAGGTCGAGAAGGAGGAGAAAATATTAGATATCACGCCTGCCCTTGATGCTCTGCAATCAAATAATGGTGCGAGCAGTGCCGAGAAGAAGAAACAGAAGAAAAAGACCCCCATCTTTACACGATCCCTTCAAGCGTCTTCTACGATAGTATATGAAGAAGAATTCCATAATTCTGCAGAGATTGTGGCTATTCCAACACAACTGCCAAGTTTGTCGCCTAGTGGGATTTTACCACCCATCACGTCATGCATCTGTGATTATGAAACGAATACATGTCTAGAGGGGGAATTTTCTGCTTCTGAAAGTAATCCTATTGTTAGGATATGCCTTACCCTACAAGAAGAAGAGAATGAAGAAGGTACAACAACGAGTGAAATTGATGAAGTTTCATACATGAAATTAGAAGATGAAAGTGGCTCGCTCTACTTCGAGGCCGTGAGTCCGGGTGGATTAGTTAGTCCATTGGCTTCAATTATCAACCCCGAGGGTGAGGGGGTTGACATGGTAATCGAGGTAGAGCTATTACCATCCTTCTTTACATCAGAATCAGGACGGATTAAGATTGATGGCGTATCTCAAGTGACTTATGATGTTACCACAGGAGATGTGCCGTGGGAATTATATGTTTCCACAGCTGCTTCAGAAATCATTACATCATCCCCAACGATGAATCCTACATCTTTCTCTCCATTTGACTTGGAAGCATGCCACTGTAACGAGGCAAATAGTTGCATCCAAGATCCGTTGGTTAAGAAAGGAGACGATCCTTCTCCTGATTTACGTGTGTGTATTGTAGTAAAAAATGCAATAACGGGAGCTTTACTGCCCGTACCCATCGATATTACCATGCTCAATGTCATACAGGAAATGACGGGGGCGGTCTTAACATTAAAAGACGAACAAGAAAGAGAAGAAGGAGGCTCTGCAGAACAAAGAGCCACAAAGTATATTGAATACTTTGACGAAGACGATGGAACGACAATTGTAACCATCTTCCAAACAAGTATCTTCTTCCTAACACCAGAACCTCTCCCTGGCATTCAAGTACAAGGACGGGGACGACCGCAAATAGACGGAGCATTATCCTTCTCTTATACAGGTTTTAAGACCGATATCATTCCACTTGAGGTAGAGGTTACTGAAATGCCATCCTTCACTCCGTCGTTGGATGTCACAAATCGACCCAGCACTAGTACTCGTCCGTCTCAAGTCCATATTCCGAGTGTCATTCCAAGTATTACTTCCGTTCCTAGCGATTCACCAACGGATACAACAGTGGTCCCTAGCTTACGCCCAAGCCTCTCAGCTAGACCAACAATCATCTACGATCCCGGGGTTAAAGTATGTGTATGTGACAGCACTTTGACATGTGCTACACAAACAACTTTCTCAGAGGAGGACAGGGAGGCACGTGTTTGTATATGGGCTCGTCCCAAAGGTGTGGAATTAGTAGATATTTCATTCCTAGCCATTGTGCAGATATATGACGATGACGGCCGAGCTGTCCATAGTGTGTTGATCACACCATCTTCGCGAATAGATGATGTCGATACTAGTATCGTATTCTACAAAAACGAGAACCCGACAAGACAAGGTACCATCTTCACAAAAATACCAACCAAGTTCTTTCAAGGATTTAATGCTGGCGGAGACAAGGCTAGAATGCAGGGCATTGCTGTAATCAATGAAGGAAACAACAAGAATTCTCAAATTGATATTAATTTCAATGTTGAGTTACATTTGATCCCTCTTCCAAGTAATATGCCAAGTATGTTACCATCTTATTCAGTTAGCCCAACAATGCATCCAACATCAAGTCCAATCATCGCCTTGGCGAAGAACTTGGAGATTTGGGGTAAGTGATAATATTTCAGTTTTGTATATCTTTCTTTTCACTTCTGAATTCTTCTCATGACATCATCATCATCATCATATCATCATCACAGGCTGTCAATGCAACAAAGAAGATAAACAATGCGAACCAAAGATACTTACACAATACGACAATACTGCAACTATATGTGTGTACTCAACAAGAGCGCTGAATAAGGTGGTTAAGTATAGTATTCGAGGTGGTATCGGTGCGAGTGGGAATGAATATAAGATTATAGATGAAGGAGTGTTGTTGGCCGAACCACCCGAGACAGTTCAGATGACAGATTTTGGTGTTGGATCAGAATCAGGAGTTATCACCACCTTGATCCCTCCAGAGTTCTTTGATCCATTCATCTCAGTCACATCAGGAAGAGCCATGCTCATTGTATCAATAGAATCGGCATCGGGCACGGGGAGTACAGATGTTGGTCTCTTTCCAGATCTTACCTTTTGGTATCAGGACTTTACTGATTCTCCAACTATGAGTCCAAAACCCACCACAAGTCATCCTTCTATCTCAGCACTCCCTTCTCATCATCCAACAATTCGCGAATCTTCAAGTCCATCGAACCAGCCAACCATCAGTGCTGCACCAACGGCTCTTAAGAATGCTACTGTCAATGCATGCCAAAGTGAAGTTACGTTTCCAATGCCAGCAGAATGCACTAATGTACCTGTTGATCCAAATGGCAATCGTCGTATAGCAATTTACTTGACGTCTGAACCACAAACATTCATTTATGGTAAAACATTATTGACTGTTCTTACCCAGAATGGTGCTGAGGACTACCTAATTGTTAGCGAGAACGAGCCTATTCCCAATACTGATACTGTCATTCAGGTATCGGGTGTGAGGAGACGTATTATAGAAACAACCGTGCCAGAATACTTTTTTGATAATCCTTCTGAGGTTCTGGTGGTAGAAGGAAGGAGTTCCATTCTCGAAACAGGGAAACAAGCATCCTCGTTAGAAGTTGAGTATTCTTTTGATATCACATTATTATCTCAGCCATCTGATGCTCCATCAGAGCCTCCAACAGTATCATCTAGACCAACTTTTAGAGGACCTACTCTCCGACCGACAACTTCACATTCACCTACGGCATTTCCTTCTATATCATCGGCGCCAACAGACGAACAAACTATCAAAATGAAATCTTGTCCGTGTGATAATCAAAACACCTGCCTTACAGAACCTATAACCTTGACAAGTATTGATAGGTCGATACGTGTTTGCGTGTTTGCCTCGCCCAGTAATTCCATATTAAAACAGTTAGCTGCAATTGTAAAGGAAGACAAGACTATACCGCTCGAGTCAAAGATTACTGAGAACTTTGGTCTGATCACTGGTGAATTGACAGATGAAGACTTTTTGAACCTCAGTCCCAATGGGTTTATCGAAGTTGCTGGCAAGACACAGATATTTGTACCCCAAGGTAACAAGGGTGCGGATGTTGGGTTCAAGATTAAGTATAATCTGGAAGCATCCACCGAAAAACCGAGTAGTAGTCCAACGTCTAGTTTCGCACCGACGGATTTGCCACCGCTCGGAGTACGTATATGTCAATGTGACATGTCAAATAATTGTGTTGAGAATGTAGTTCAGACATGGAAAGAGCGTTCGGCGAGGATGTGTATACTGTCAACACCACCTCAATCTGAACTTGTTCGGATTGAAACATTTTTCTTTGAGAATGCAAATGGATTGACTCAACTAGTTGGCGATGATGATATCGAAACGTCAAATAATCCTCGATTGCAGATTGTTCAAACTGAGCTTGAAGAAAAGTTCTTCTTAGGCGACCTGAGCGTCCTTCTTGAAGCTTTGGGTAGTGCGCGTGTCAAGCCAGTTGACGAGGCAAATTTACTTATGTTATCTCAACGAAATGAAGGGGACTTTAAGTTTGAACTTGCTATGACAATAGGAGAAGCATCCACAGACAGGCCTAGTGAAATGCCTACAACTCGACGCCCAACAGCCACGCCATCAGCTGAACCCACGGCCAAACCGACAACGGTGAGTGTATATAAGTGTTTCTTTATTTCTCTGTGTCTTGATTTATAAATAACACATATCTAAACGCAACTTTTTGTTTTACAGAAGGAACCAACAAAGGCGCCGACTGATGAACCGTCAAAGTCACCGACAGTTCAACCGAGCACCAGCGAGCCAAGTTCTCGCCCTACTACAAACTCTCCAACAAACTCTCCTAGCAAGATTGTCACGCCTCCGCCTACAACATCTCCTAGTAAGAATACACCTCCGCCTTCCACGGTAAGTCTTAATCGCAGTGGTATATGTTGACATTAATGAATGTAGACACTAATTGTTTATATTCCTTTAGGCTCCGACAACTTCTCCCCCAACGGTAAGAGAATATTTGAATCTTCTTCAACTACTTGATCTATTTGAATACTCATTAACTGTTTGCTCTTTAGACATCTGCTCCGATTACATCCAAGCCTACAACGGTGAGTAAATCGTCCTTTTTCATGTTGGATTGTTTACAACATACAACATAGACTAATTATATTCACATCTTTCCATATCTATCCAGACTTCACCAACGACATCATCACCAACAACACCGCCCCCCACTACAGTGAGTAAAAGACAGATATGTTATTGTTTCTATTTCTATGGTTAATACTAACCTTCTTGATATCATAAAGCCTCCCCCAACAACTGCACCTCCAACAACACCGCCTCCAACTACAGTGAGTATAAAAGACAGATATGTTATTGTTTCTTCTATTTCTATGGTTAATACTAACCTTCTTGATATCATAAAGCCTCCTCCAACAACTGCACCTCCAACAACACCGCCCCCCACTACAGTAAGTATACAAAGATACATTGTTTCTATTTTTATGATTAATACTAACCTTCTTGATATCATAAAGCCTCCTCCAACAACTGCACCCCCAACTACGCCGCCCCCCACTACAGTGAGTATAAAAGACAGATATGTTATTGTTTCTACTATTTTATTGATTAATACTAACCTTCTTGATATCATGAAGCCTCCTCCAACAACAGCACCCCCAACAACACCGCCTCCAAGTCCT
>Ga0214480_101168_pt1 | contig 11867 bp, 7 predicted proteins | sample M1_20Mar14CPVII9_3_FD_165042 | JGI IMG/M metagenome (GOLD analysis project Ga0214480, IMG submission 165042) | Marine eukaryotic communities from Monterey Bay, California, United States - M1_20Mar14CPVII9sort6BwellE17 | ecosystem: Environmental > Aquatic > Marine > Unclassified | place: USA...
AGACAATACAAATATGATTGAAACAAAAACAAAGTGGAATATGAATAACACTGCCATTTCATCGATAGTACAAGCACTCGGTAACATTGATACCTCACTTGATGACAATGGTATAACAGTCAACAATATAAACGAGAGAGGACAACGACTATTAGATGTATTAGTGTATCAATTTCAATCAGGACATATATATTTATATGACTTTGACGAGTATTATTTGGAAGAAGCAATATCAGCGGCAAGTACTCTATTCCAAGCTACAACTGTCATCTTCCCAACAATTGCATGGATGAATAATGTTAATCATACCAATATTGATAAGTTACATGAAGTGAATGAAAGGATACGCAACTTTGCTCGAATGTATATCCCTATGACATCGTCATCGAGTGTTGAATCGGTATTGGTATTGGATATGGCACAGCTTTCTACAGCATATATAGAAGCAAATGCAAAGATATTAAACATTCCTGATCATCAAACGTATACACTTCGATTGGATAGTATGTTTAAGCCATTGGTAGCACACATTTGTGCATCACTTCCTTTCAAAGATGATCCTAGAGGTTGTTTGCCTGGAATGGTATCGGTGAGTAGTATATGCTATTGACTGATGTATATGTTGTCTTGTCTATGATTTCTTATCAATGTATCTCTTTTCACTTCACTCACTATTATATCATATCCAGAATGATGGGATGCACCTCTGTCCCGAGACTTTTCATGGCCGTATTAATGCTGCTTTTGTTTGTCTGCTAGATTGCAAGTACAACCAGTTGCTTGACAGAAAGAGTCTCGTGACATGCTCCAATAGTTGCAATTCAAAGTATTTGAGTTTAGATCCCATTGCATATCATATGAGTGAAGATTTATTAGAAGAAGTGAAGTTGACATGATAATCAGTAGAAGATACCGAAGAGATATACATATACAAGGTGTAGTAGAGAATTGGCTACATTGATAAGAGTAATACATACCTTTAGTCTATACATCATCTTTCAACAGCTAAACTTTAAGCAACAATACAACCAATTAACCAATCCAAGGATGATCCCTAAGCCTCCTCTACTGCTTTCTTCCTCCCAAAGCTTTTGATAAAACTGATGAACCGATTATCATCAATGGCCGAGAATCCACGGTTAAGAACCGCCTGGTTATTTTCTTCTTCCTTATTACCCTGATCGACATCATCTCCAACATTAGCCGCAGCTAAGTCGTCGTCTTCTCCCCTTCCCTCTATCCGATTTGCCTCTGCTAATGCTACCTCAACATCAACATTAACATTTTGAAACTCCTCTTCTTCTGCCTCTGCTTCATTAATACTACTATCACGAGCCTGTTGTGAAGCTGATGTTCCGTCACCAGTAGCAACAGCTGAATCGATTTGTGATCTCTCAATCTGGGAGGCTCCTTTATATTTGGATGCTGACTTGGTAACAGTTCCCCCGGCCAATTCTAACTTCTTCTTCCTCTTCATTTCTCTATAACGGAGGAAACGTGGCCTTAAGTAAATGATACTATTAAAGAATCCTTGTAATGGAGTGAATATTACCGCACACAAAAATATGGCATATGGTACTTGTACTTCAATTGTTTGTAATATGCGTAGTGTTGTAGGGAATGTCCACGTGATGTAAAACGCTGAGACATAAAACAATGCTTGAACTTTTACTGTCTTGGATAATGCAACTTTGTTCGCTGCATACTTACTAGTCTTCTTCTCCGTTGCAACTACTGATAATACCACTGCAATCATAATGGCAGTAACGACAACAATTATTGACCATAACTCAGCATAATAAAAAGCCCAACGAAAGTCATTTGCATCTAATCCATTAATCGGTCGGTCAGGATCTGATGGGTTATTACTAATCCAGCACCATACATTGGCATTATTATAAATCTTCAAAGGCAACCCCGCAATAGCTATACCAAATGAAAGTATTAATATTGTAGGATGGATAAACTTTTCAATGGATAATAGTTTCACATCACTCCACCGATATTTAATAACTAACATGTAATATATTGCCAAACAAAGATTGTACATTGGTGCTGCTAATGATAACTGGATGAAGAAGCCCTGGAAGGTGCAAGTTCCGGTAGTACCAGAGGCATATAACACACCTGAATCAGCTGGGATTGGCCACGTTGATAGTGCATACATGAACGAAGTAACGAAATCAAAGCAAGACATTGCCAACATTATGCGAGAATAAGTCTGCTTCCTCTTCTTCGGTGTACGTAATACATCAAATATAATAATACCACTGCCTATCATAGAAAGTAGGCCGGTGCATTTGGGCACGATGGCCAGTGCTTTCCTCTGAGTAAGTGTAAGCCCCATCTTGTGTCTCTGTCTCTAACCTTCTCTACTTACTTATGTTGTAATTGTTTGGTTACTAAAGTGTTTAATATCTATCTATTGCAATACTAACATGGTGATCTAAAAAGTATTGTTGATAAACCACTATATCTCTTCCCAGCTTAATGTCCTGATTGCTACTGCTATACTCAATCGTCACCAAAGACAACAACAACAACAACAATAACTATAGTAAATTACTAGCTGCCCCCTCTGTCCGCCCGGGGGCATACACAAAAGATCACAGGAACTACCAATTGAAATATGATATTTGGCATGATAACTCGATGACTTGCAATAATGAATTGTATATAAGATAAGGCAATCGATTAACAGATGAGTATTGAGGCTACATTTCAACTACTTAAGGGTATCCTCCTAATCCTCCATTTTTCTCAACTCAAATTGCTTGCAAATTGAGCAAATGAAGAAGGAGAGGATGACGGCGCTATTACTCTCTCTTATTGGGCTTATATGTCACCTTCAACACACCTATGCCTTCTCTATAAAGGGTAGAAGCCGTCTTATTGCAAATTGTGATGGTCAATCATCTTTTCTCTCTGCTATTCCATCGACAAATGATTATCAACTTGAAGAAAAATTTGAAATGACACAATCATTGCAACAACGGAGACAGTTTATCAAGTCTATTGCATCAGCTGGTATTATATCGACTTCATTAACTCCTCTAGCAGTACTAGCGGAAGATGAAGCTACAACAATAGCAATAGATCCATCGATATCAATACCAACGATAACAAAGAAATGCTATCTTGATATTAAATTTGCAAATTACAAAACACCAAAACGATTAGTAATTGGTTTATTTGGTAATGATATGCCAAAGACTGTTGAGAACTTTGTCAAATTATGTACTAATAGTGAAGGAGATGGTCCTTCATATGCCGGTTCGACTTTTTATAGAGGTAAGATACAGGTGTTCACTATGATATGTGCACATGATATTATGTTATGTGTATATTGAATTGCTTTACTCTGATACTCACTACCACACCATTATACAAACTCTATTTCGTTTGAATCATATTAGCTTTATCTGGAATGTCAATCCAAGGTGGAGCAATCGGAGCAAATAATAGTGGCAAATCAGGCATATCATCATTCGAAGACGGTAAGCCATTCCAGCCGGATAATTATAACATTAAACATACCAAAGAAGGATTAGTTAGTATGGTCCGAACAAAAGATGGTAGTATAGATTCACGTTTCTTTATTCAGACGGAAGATGATGCAGGATGGGCAGATGATCGATATGCGGCTTTTGGTATAGTGTTAGAAGAAGATAATGGAGAAGACGAGAAGAAAGGAAATGTAGGTGGTGGGGGTAATTTAGTACGAAGGATAAGTAATGTTAATGTAAAGCCACCACAGAATTATCCAAAGGATCCTGTTATGATTGTTGGCTGTGGACTTATCGGCTGAAAGTTGAGTAGATGAGAGAAGAAACTCTAACTACTAAAAAGGCACACATCATATTATGTGCACTATATTACTTTTCTCTACTCTCCCAGACCATCCTTGATATTCTTCACAAACACCCTCAAAGCATCTTCAGTCTCACCAACTCTAGTCAATATATCAATTCTTGGATCATCACCTAACCCATTATTACCACCAAGCTGTGGAATACCCGTGATGCCATTTCAACTTCACCATCTAACAAATCTAAATACCTAAGAAATATTCTAAAGCTTTCATTTGACTTATAAACAGAAGGATCATCTTCCGGCAGTAAATCTAATAGTGCATTAGCTGACAATCGTATTTGTGATTCAGATATTAATCTACCTCGTATTAATCGTAATGTTGTACTGTAGTTACCTTCACTTATTGAATTTAACAATTCATCAGATGATAATGCAATGATTGTATCTTCTAAGATTGATAAAAAGTCACCATCTTCTAAAGCGGATGTGTTTGGTTTTGTATACATCATTGATCCTGTTTCCCAGTAGGTACCTTTTAGATTTAGTGGATTCCATGGTAGTTTATCATTGTTGTTGTTAGTAGAAGTAGCGGCATTTGCTGATTGTATATTGGAAAGTAATACTGATGATGATGTTGTTAGGCCTATGAAAAAGTCTCTTCTTCTAGAGATAACATTATCATTATTTATTGTATTAATTGGTCGTTGTAGTATTATATCCTCATTTGTATAATCATTGCCTAATGATGCGGATAGAGTATGAAGCTGTTTATGCACCGATCTACTTCCTTTGCAAATATGTTCTGACGGTATTAGTGCCCTTGCCGAAGATATATATGGGATAAAGCATACTATTGTTGCAATAGGCATATTATATCGAAAGGCTGAGATGTTGTGTTTAGAAAGAGTTGTGTTGTTAAATTTTTGTTGATTAACAGTAGATACGATAACTCTCACTTCTCACTCTCATAATTTTAAGAGGTGCATGCATTGACGACGTTGCTATGGTGAGTTGAACTAATTAATAGTATACAATTACAACAAATGGCAGCAGCAATACCTCCCCGTCCAGAAGACGTATACGGTGGTGGTGGCTCATTCTCTGCATGTCTATCTCGTGCTATACGCCATACTAGTACAACAGTAACTCAAACTCAAAATGCCAATAATAATAACAACAGCATTGCAACTCCTACCAATAATACTGGAGTTGACAATAATATAGTACCTTCACAGCCAGGAACACAACTTATTGATACCTCGTCAACTTATGCTTCTACTGCTGATAATCAAGATAATAAAAATGATAACACACAAGAAGGTACACAATCACTAACACAAACACCAATTAAAATACCAAGGGCACCTTCTTCAATTGAATATAAAACACCCCAACGACGTGCTCCTAGATGGGATGCTGCTAACTCTAATAACAACAATAGCAACGAGCAGCAGCAACAGCAGCTGCAGCAAAATGATAATGATTGGTCACAACATCATATATCCTATAACAAGTTACGTTCAACACTACACTACTTTTCAAAACGACGTAGTTTACTCCGTACCAAGTTACGTTCTTCTACTACTACCATTGCTATTGATGGTAATAGCAGTGGTAATAATAAAGGAATGAGTGAGGAAGAGTTTAATATTTGTGTTATTGAGTTTGGTAGTTTTGCTCCCTTCCTTAATAACAATAACTCAACTAACTCAAGCAGCAGTGGTGCTGATAATGGAAGTTTGAAGAATTATGACAGGGCAGCATCCTACCATCATCATCCAACACCATCCTCTGAAAACTTAATGGAATATGCAGATGAACGAGCACTGGGTATGACTCCTCCTGGTGGGGGTATGAGGAAGAGGGTTAGTGTTGGTAGTATTAGTGGCAGTATTAATAGTGTTGGTGTTGGAGGTGTTAGTGGAGAAGGGAATGTTGAGGGATATATTGGCGAATTAAATGCTACAGCATTAGAAGAGGGTGAAAACAGTTCACCATATGTACAAATGGATCCTTCCAACAATCCCAACACCAATAACAATTACAATTCCAACTTACACTTACACCAATCAATACTAGACGAAGTTGAAATTACCAAACGATTAAGTTTCATGGAACGATCTGAATTATCGGCAGTATTAGATTCCGAGGTTGAGAGGGCCTCACAATTCTATCGTAAACGTGTTAGTGAATTGGCACCACCGCGTGTTGATGGTGGGACATTACCATCGTTTGATGATGTCATCCTTGGTTGTGGTGGACTTGAGAATGTTTGTCATACTCCTGGCTCAAGGGGAATTGGTGGGATGTCTACAGCTGATGATGGAAAGGAGGATACACAATCACTACTATCAACTACCGACATTAACGATGATGATGAACTAATCGATACAGCATCACAATCAACACAATCCCTATCATTCACCGATATGGCATCTGAAATATTAGAATTACATGCCTACATCACCACGAACATTATTGTCGTTCGTCAAGTATTAATTAAATATGATGCCTTTGTACGTTCATTGGGTGGTACGCCAATGGGTAGTTGGTATCAAACTACACGAAGGTTGAAGGTGAATGGACGTAGTTCTGACTATCGTGATTTAGTCAATCATTCGAAGTTGAAAAAGTTAACTAAAGCATATATTTTGGAGTATAAACGTCATGTTGATGAAGCTGAGGAACTTCAAGGTGATGTTAATGGTACTGGCATACAGCGAGATGTCGATGGTAATATAAAACCAAAGAGAAAGAAACGATTGCATGGATTGAGTATGGCATTTTATAAGATTGTTGATGCAGGTGAGGAGTTGAAGAAACGTCAACGATTGAAATGGCGACAGAGTGCTATGCATTTAGATGGAGATGAAGATGATGATACTGATATGGATTATGATGGTGATGAGGAGGATAAGTTAGAGTCGGGTAAGGGCGCAGATGCAGGTGTGGTTGATGCTGGAGTTGTGGATGAAGATGGTACACCGGTTGTAACATCGGCGGCAGATCCAACAGCAACCCCCGCCAATACCAAGACTACTACCTCCAGACGACCAATTGATATGGAAACACCACCCCCAAATCCACCATTACAACCAGTACCCGATTATTCCACCCTGAAAACTAATCCAGATATTGGTGAAGATATTGCATACCAAGTACATATTTTCAAATGTGTTCAATCCAAGACACAACGTTCCATTGAAAAGACATACACGGGTCACATCTCAGGCGTGCATGATAACTTTATATCAACTATACGTGAATACTTTTTATTGGGAAGTGGTACGACCGATAATTTAAGTTTAATGCCGGAATATTTAATTATGAGAGGAAAGAGTTTGAAATCGAGTTTGTTGGTTGTGGCACAGTGGAGGGAGGCTAGGAATGCGTTTTTGAGTGGTGTTGATGGTGGTGAGACGATTCATAAGGGAGAAGGAGTTCAAGGATCGTTTGGTGGATTCTGCGGTGGTGAGGGTCAACCTCCGTCACCTCGATCATCCTCATCATTTAAGAGTAACTTTGCCCTCTCGCTCAACATCTTCGCGTGCTTCATATACATGATGAACTATTACATCGTCGAGCCATCAAGTACAAGATATGCCAATGCACTTGGCAAGGATGATGCCATGTCGGGGTTGATAATCGGTGCCATGCCCTGGGCAGCTATGATATCAGCAGTCATGTATTCTGTATGGACGAATCGCGTATACAAGGCACCTTTGATCACAAGTGGCGTGTTACTCATTACTGGTAATTTCTTATATGCCACGGCATACCGATATGAGAGTATTGGTATGGCACTGTGTGGACGATTCCTAACGGGTTTGGGAGGACCAAGGAGTATGAATCGTCGATACATCGCGGATGTTACACCCTTGGCACAGAGAACTGCCGTAAACATTGCGTTTGGTATCGCCACAGCACTCGGTGCGGCGTTAGGACCAGCGGCTGCTATAATGTTGGAAGGTCTCAACTTTCAGTTTGAGTTGCCATTGTACGGAATCGTATATGTCAATGGATTAACAGGTCCAGGATTGTTGATGGGGTTCCTTTGGATTTTATTTACACTGGTGTTGGTTTTGACATTTGAAGAGCCTCATAGAAGTGGATTAGAAGAGCAAATGCGTAGAGAAGAGGAACAGTTGCAATCTGCCTTAACAGTGACAGAAACTATGATGGAGAATGAATATGAAATGACTAATTTGGATGCTTCTAAGAATACACTTCGCCAGAACTCCATGCTCGAAGATACTACTACTACCAAGGAGGAGGATCAAGAAAAGGGTGCCGATAGGTCAATCATTTCTACAGACGATGCCGAGGACTTTGAGAAAGATAGAAGAGGTGGTAGGATCCCCATCTGGCAACAGGCCAAGTTCGTATCGAGCCACATTACATGGCCAGTCCGCATTTGTATGTTCCTCCTCTTCTCGAAGATGTTTACTGTTGAAACTGTTATTAGTGCCGCATCGATGCTCACCAAGAATAGATATGAGTGGACGATACAACAAAGAGGTACACTGGGTACTATTGTGGGTCTCTTGACAATCCCCATTTCAATCTTTATTGGTTGGGCATCACAATATAGAGAAGACAGGCTGCTCATGCTTTGGTTAATATCATTTGCGGCTGTTGGCATGGCACTGTTAATTGATGTATCAGACTTTATTATACCCGACACGTTCAATTACAACCAAGACCATTCTTTGGCTGTCGGTCCGAGTAGATATATTTCTGGGTATGTGATTGTCTTTTGTTCGCTGCAAGCCTTTGATGGTGTAGTTGGGTCTGTTCTGAGCAAGGTAATACCCACTGCATTGGCCACTGGTACTCTAAATTCGGGCCTCCTTGCCACACTCATTGGTACACTTGGTCGAGGAGTTGGGGATGTATTCATCACATTTGCTGGATACATTGATCTGAGACAGATTATGAATTTGCTATCCATACCATCATTCCTCATTTTGGTATCGAATCTTATTCTTATATGTTACAATTACGATTCGTTGACAGCCTAAATGTCATCGTTTCGTAAGTAGTTAGTTTAATTTGGTATCAAGTAGATATTAGGAGTTAGAGAGTGTTGTAAGTTAGTAGTCAAAATTAGACCTCCGCCTATAGAATTAATTCCTCGAGCTATGAAGAAGACTCGAAGCATTCTCATCTAAATCAATAACAATTAATCCTGGGCCCGACTTATTCTCACCACCCTTACTATCGATCACTCCAGCAGGGGCCTCTATTACTATAAATCGATCATTCCAATCAATTGCAAAATCCTTCACCCTATTTTGAGTATCAAAGCTGACTCGATGGTCAATGTTGATACGATTGGCAAACTTGATTAGCCGCTCTCCTCCTGGAAGAAGGCTTGTTATCTCAACATCCTCTGGCAAGTCAACATCATCAAACTCATTCACTACATATCTCGATCCAAGAAGGTGGTATATGTCAAAATAGAGATAACCAAGCTCGTCACATGCAAGTATCATAACAGAGCGTCCATCATTACACGAAAAATCAATTAGATACTTATACTTGATCCTGATCATCTTTTGAAAGTCTTCCTGTGATCGTTGCCATAGGGTGATAGCTACCGTCATAACTTTTCTTTGTGCTGATAAGAAAAGGTTCTGTAATTTACCACAGCCATGTACGAGACTACGGATATCATGATGACCGATAGTAGATGGAAATGTGTCTATTGCATGAAACGAAGTAAGACGGTTCGGGGCAGATTTGTCACTGCAATCCCACATTTCAATGGTTCCGATATTCGTTCCAATAAGGAGTTGATGCCGACCGATAGGATAAACCATGGTCGCTTTATTATCCGTCATGAAATAGGTTTCTGGTTGAACATAATATTGCTGTTCCTCTTCAATGTTTGGGGAAAGAGAGAACTGACAAACAAATCTGTTCTCACCAACCTGCTCAGATAACAGTCCATAAGGATCCTCGTCCAGTACACAGAAAAGTTCGTCTCCTCCATCATAAGACCACACATCTTCATCCCACACTAGAGTTGGAATCCTGATTATTGTTTTCAATTCAAATCTCTTTGATAAACTTCTTTCGTTGTACCCACTATCCCCCCACACGATATACTCAGTACAAAAATTCCCTCCTTGGTCTCTCATCAGTCTATACAGTACTATCCTCTTTTCTTTCAATACTATCCCGGCATCGTCCATCGAATCATAATTAACTACAGATACTTCTTCAATATGTATCCTTCTAACATCTTCGGTAGGGGATACATCATACGGGCCGAAGGGGGTATTATCTCCAAAGTAATCGTTCCAATTCCTGTTTAAAGGTCCGTTTTCTTCCTTGATAGAGTATCGATACGAGCTGAGCAAAACTTGACTGGGTTTTATTATTGATGTGGTTGGGATAGCATGTTTCTCTTGGATTGAATTATCACGGCATTCTCCCCTCTCCATTATGTCATTATGCACCTCAATACTACCTGAATCCGGATTCACCATAACAAATTCGTGGCCAGTACCACGTGATATGAGTCCGAATGGACTTGCAATATCAACCTCCTCATTATCAACTTCGTTCCCATCATAATGATACCAGGCCGAGGCATAATCAAGAGGTTTGAAATATTGTTGACACAGGGATATTGAATAAGATCTTTTGGTACCAGCTTTTCTACGCTTCTCATGTCCAATAAGTGTATTAAATATGGATAAACGATAATTAATTGCAGCAATGTAATCTTGTGATTTGCTATCAGATTCTTCCAGCGGCGTCATTTGCAAATCTACTAATACACCCATCCAAAACCTTTTATACTGCTCAGAATACTCGGGTGCATTATTATCTCCCTTAATATCGAATCTCTTCCGTAATGATTTTGAGGTGCACCTTGTTAGGTGTATCAATGAACGCAAATCGTCAGTATAGGATAGAATCCGTAGCAGTGTATTATCACAGAGATCATCAAAACTGCAGGAGGCAGGAGGGTTGAGAATCAGATGTTTCCTTTTGTTTCTTTGTTGATGCACCATTGTATGCCGATGCCTTACGTTTGGACTTCACCATATTAGAAATCTCTACTAGCGACTACCCAATTATTATATCCAAACAGCGTGTCAATTATATAACTCCCTCTTTCTCCTTATCATGATGCATATCGATGATATCGTAATCAAATAAATTACACAAATTACCCTAAATCTTCGTTTACCTACATTTAGGATTTGGTTCTACTTCAAACTACCTACTCATATTCATTTCAGCTCAATCTCACGTGCACGCAGAATTAAAACCATCTCTCTTCGCCTTTTGGCTTTGATCTTGTGTAGTAACTGTTCTAATACTTTTAACAAAGTATTGACAACCACGCGTTGTCACACTGTTAAACTACTTTTTGAAACCTCGAGTTATCACTTCAGCTTGCTGAATATAATTCACGGATGGTCGAAGCATTTCACTAGCCGCTACGATCCGTCCACCCCCATATTGTCAACACCCCTGATATATTTTACCAAAAATGACCCCGAAAATGATATTTATTGAAATATTTGACATATCGACACACCTATAATGAGCTTTTTATATATTTTACTAAACTTTACTAGCGTTCACTTGACATGATGGATGCCATCAACTGATCATATCTCTCATCATACCTACTACGGGATAATAATCACGACAATCGCTAGTGGCTGGGTACTATGTTCATATAATATTATTTGCAATATTTTAAATCAAGTTGTGATAGGTGATCACAAATTTGCAGCAAAAGGCAAAGCCCTAACACTGAACGATCAAATAACTCAAACATATTATGACATCATCTACATATTACAGCAAGCCATTTGCACAACCTAATATCGAAGATGATGATTACGACGATTGTTATAATATAAGGAAATCTACGGAAGAGGAAAGTATCGCTTTGCAACAATTGAAGAGAAATTAGACGCCACACCACTCGAATCAAAGTCATCACTCGTTTATGCACAACAAGCTAACGTAGATTTGGTTAATGATGATCATCTACTTCTTTTCTTATATGCAGAGGGTTTCAATGT
>Ga0214480_101170_pt1 | contig 11824 bp, 11 predicted proteins | sample M1_20Mar14CPVII9_3_FD_165042 | JGI IMG/M metagenome (GOLD analysis project Ga0214480, IMG submission 165042) | Marine eukaryotic communities from Monterey Bay, California, United States - M1_20Mar14CPVII9sort6BwellE17 | ecosystem: Environmental > Aquatic > Marine > Unclassified | place: USA...
GCTTACTAGGTGATGTGACACAAGCGGTACTCACGTAGGGGTCTACGTAGAAATGTACCAAGCACTTAAGTGCACTTAAAAATGGCCTATATTTGGATTATTTTGCACTTAATCCCCAAAACGCTAGAAAAAACACCCACGCCATGTTGCAAAAAATCACTTCAATATCAAGTGCGGCTGATTGATAACTTGATATTGATAGTCTGCTATATCCTCTCCATCTCCCGTTATATCTACCTCTATCACTCCTTTTCTATTATTATAACTCCTTATCTAACGGCAATATTTTACGATAATCAATCTAGCATTTTTGGGAGGCACACACAACTTTCAAATTAACATTCAAGAAAAGTTCAACTAACAAGCAAACCTACCAATCAATTAATTACTATTGGGCAGAGGTTTCCCTTACTTTGTTATCCGTATATATCTTAAAAATATGCCACTTCATGACAATTTAGAAAGGAAGAGACGTCAAAATATTGTTGAATTGAATGCATCAGGCGTTTGTCACTTATGCAAGACAACATCAGGTTCACGGTCTTTTCGTTCATTTGTAGGTAATGATGATGATGGTGAAGCTACTAATAACTACAGCAATTTATTTGATAATGCCAGTAATAATCATCAAGATTTATCCCAATCTCCGGCCGCTGATAATAACAGCAGCAACAGCACCACATTAACAACAATAGCATCATCATCAGAAGAAGAAGATGCGCCACAACCAATGAGAACATGCATGTGTTACGGTAATACCAAATCATGGCCATACGGATTAAAAGTATGTGAGGTTTGTATTAAAGATGATGTAAATTCCTGCACCGGACGGATTCGACATTGTGGTATCTGCGGCGTAATTGCCTGTGATGAGAATTGTGGTACGGAATTAGTTGAGTGTACAGATAAAGAAGAGTGGGAACAACGTGGGTGTTTAGAATGCAGAGGATTGGAAGGGTTTAATGAATTGGAATTATTCCGTAAAAGGCCCTATCCATCACGTGATGAGGATGGGAAGGAATTGCCAAGAGCGACACGAGTTTGTATGGAATGTATTGAACTCTTCTCTTTATATAGTTCTGGGAAGAAGTATCAATTTCAATGTCGGTACTTCAAGTGTAATAATCTATTGGTACCGAGTAATTTGGTCGAGTTGAAACGTTCCTTAACTCCCTTCCCGTTGAGTGAATTGCCTACTGAAATATTGGATGTTATTGTTGACTTTTTGGGAGCAAGGGATTTGTTAAGAATTGGAAGTGTATGTTCATCATTATTCAAGAAGGTTGAAAGCGTATCCAAGGATATTGTTACGAGGTTTAATCACCAGCTGCCATCTGGCCCTACAGTGATTATGCGTTCTGATAAGAAACATATCAAGCAGAAGATGGTCTTTGCCGAGGGTAAGAATAGGCACGGCTTAAGTTCACCTGCTGATGGCAAGACTTGGGTTGGTGTGCTTTGCCAAATGGAGGAACTTACTAGGGAGATATTCTACATGGATTTTCAACTTAAAAGCGATGACGGTGCGGCAATGAGGTTCCTAAGGAACAGCAACAAGTTGTCGTTTGATCGTATCTTTGCCAAAACAGCTGGCATTAATGCTCCGTTGATTCCGTATGTTGATACAGGAGGCTTACAAGTGAAAGGAGGACAGGAAAGTCCGCGTTAGTATTGTTTTGTATTGTGAATTCATGTGTTCAATATGAAGTCTCGGTGATATTTGTTACTTCATTTGAAATGTATTTGCCTTCATTTGAATGTCTTTGAAAGCCGTATAACTAACAAAAGTTATGTTTACCTTTCTTAATCTTCATAAATATGTGAAACGCGCATTGTCCAGGTATTGGTCACAAGGTACAAATGGCACCACACTTCCCTCATTGAGCCAGACGAGGTTCGAGAGAATAGAATTCGTCAGGTCATTTTTTCTACGGATAAAATTTTGAACACGGGGATTCATCGTGTAATTATTAGATATTACTGCTTTTGTGAAGGAGATGCACTAGGTTCGATTGGCCTACTCCGTCAGCAAGAGGATGGATCGGGAGTTGCATGGCAGAATACTATTAGTATTATTTGTCAAGGTCGTATGGAGGAACATGTCTTTGGGATGGAGTATGATGCAGACGCCCGCAACTTGAAAATATTCAAGAAGAATGGACGGACAAATAAAATGGAGGCTACAAGTACTAGATGGCAGCAAGTGCGTAATGATGGTGGAAATATTTGCTTTGCTGCGGCATTAGCTTCCGGGTCGGTTGGTCTCAAGGGAAATCAATTGAGTATCCGATCATGTACCGAGAAGGATTGGAAGGAGTTCCTCAACCATACGGCTGAGAAGAATGTTATTCCACGCACAAGAGGTCGATCACGTCGTGGGGAAGAGAGATTGATGAGATACCTTGATCATCGTGCACGTCGAGCCAATGTAGATGATGTGAACGATGGTAACAACAATAATGATGCTGATATTGCAGACAGAGTAGAAATTGAGCAAATGATGGACATGTTGGTCCAACAACAAAATGCCGAAATGGCGGCAGAGTCTTCTGATGATTCTTCGTCTTCTTCTGAGGAATCTGATGATGAAGAAATGGGTCGTTAAGAGTGGAATCTTTAGTTATTCAAGCAGCCGCTGTATCCAAGGACAGTGTAGGTTGCCCCACAGGGTACCTGCTAGGCTTTCAGTATCTTAGGAGCTCCAGTGATACGAGACTATAATTAGAGTCCTATTTGTACTTCTGCCTTAAGTGAAGTGCATTTATGTAAAAAGATGAAGTAGAGAGATGGTTGAACATGCTTTAAGTTAAAAAGTGAATTGAAATTGTAGATCAAGTGCTATGTTACACAAAGTAAGCTATTTTGATGCATAGAGACCTACAAGTCAAATGAGACTTCTATCTTTATTTGGAGACGACAGCTGTCTGAATAAACTTAGTGATCAAACGGTCACTCCTGAGGCAAGTTTCACAGTGGCCGCCAAATAAACCATGACCACTCCGCGCCGCTATCCCTCTCCTCCTATTTGCTGCTCATAAATCAAAGCATACAACAAAGTAACAGTCATAATAATATCAAATTGCAATAGCATTACTATCCTTCAATAATAATATCCAACTATGAATAAGTTAATCTCAATCATCGTCGTCGTCGTCATTGCAACAACGAGTATACAATCGACCAATGCACTCCTCTTGTCACCGCTCCTTTTGAAGACAAATCCATGGGGCGTTGTCTCAAGACTTAATACTGTCAACTCAAATACTATCAAGATGCCAATATCATCATCTACTACGCCGCCGATAATACAGTCTGACTTTAGTAATGATAATGATATGCTCAGATTTAGACATGAGGTACTATCAGACATTTATGAGAAGTCGATGAATAGAGCGATTGGTAGTAGTAGCCAATGAACCGCCTACCCCGAGGGGAACAATTGTACATATACAAACTAAATAGAATAGACGCCGACGCCGCCGCCAGCCATTAGATAGATACGTGACGATAGCGCTAGACATATCATATGTTCACATTTCAGCTGATAGAGACGACATGAATGACTCGAGGTCATACACCTATTACTAAAGCTGCCCGGATGTGGATAGATCAGCCATAGAGGACTCGGTTGAGATATCACAACATGAACATAACCAGATAGACGAATGTAAAGATAGAAAACACATATGGTATCCACATCAATATCTCATTTAGTCTTCTCTATAGCATCTATATGTACCTTAGTTAGTTGGATAGTTATTAGTAGTATCATCAAGTAAGATGTATTCATCAACCTTATATTGAGAAAGTCGGCCGACAACTCTTCCGAAGGCAAGAATCTTCCATACACACTTAGTATGGGACTCGACTCTTGTAGTCTTACCATACCATACCGAAGCCTAAGATCTTGCTCATGCAGATCGATGCTCTCATAAAACACAACAAAGTGAAAAACACAACAAAGTGAAAAGCTATACAACAGTAAAACATATTGACAAATCGAAAACAAATATGAAACTATACAAACCTGCGGCACTGGTGCTACTTGGTACTTCTGGAGTCTTCTCCCATGTCGGACACAGACACAACTTCAATGACATGTCGAATGAGATAGAGTCCAGATATGCTGACGAGAATTCCGATTCAGCTGAGACGATGCCCTCGTCTAACTTTGGTACTCAATTGTTTGCAGCAGTAGTTGATAACTTTCCATCTGGGAACATTCTTATATCTCCTGTATCGATCGCTAAGGCATTAGAAAGGTTCTGATTGGAACGACAGAAGGTAGCGACACGGAGATGGAATTAAAGCAAGTACTAGGCCCTCCCTCGTTAGTTGAAACAACAGTAGATGATGAATCAGATGTTCAGTTGACAATTGCAAACTCTGTATGGGCCGATAAACTCAAACAGAGTTATATAGATGATCTTGCTAAAAACTTCAATGCTGATGCTTTCAAGTTGCCATCAAGATACAGTACTATCGACAAATGGATCGAGGAGAATACCAACGGAATGATAAAAGATATGCTAGGCGATGAGAAAATCCCTCGGGATGTATTGGCATTACTCGTAAACGCTGTGTACTTCAAAGGAAAATGGAAAATGCCGTTTGACCCAAAGATGACCATTGATGGAGACTTTAAACTTCGAGATAGAACAACAACAGAGGCTAGATACATGACAGCTACTCGTTCAATGAAGTACATTGACTCAATAGAAGAGTTAGGGGGTGCCTCTGCGGTTGTGTTAGACTATGGTGACCAGATAGATGAAGACTCAGAGGCCGAGACAGAATTTACCTCATTGTTCATCCTCCCAGCTTCAGATGATACTGACTCAATGAATGACATCATTACTGGCTTGACATCTCAACCTATTACAGATCTATTAGACCTAGCTTCAGGCAGAATTGTAAGCCTGAAACTGCCTCGTTTTAAGTTGGCTTGGGGAGACGAAGGAGCTGAAAGCCTCAAGGATACATTGAAGGACATGGGCATTACTAGTGCATTCGAAGATTGGACGGATGGAAAGTTTGACCGGATGACGACAAGACCCAAAAAGAAGTATCGGTCTTACCGTAGGTTATCTAGTTTAGCGAGACTACTACTACTATGTCACCTCAAACTTCAGCTGTACGAGTACGACGTGTCCTCTTGGGTGGTGGTGGTGCAATGGTCAATTCTTCCGGCTCATTGATACCTTGAGCTTGGTCACTAGCATCATCTTCATTATGTACAGCTTGTAATTGTTCCACTGTGATTAGACTTGACTCTGTAGTATTGGTAGCATCTTCGAATTCAACAATATCAAGATCACGATACATTGCAACCATCTCAGCTTGAACTGGTTTATACTTGGCGTTCTTCTCTGGCCCATTCTTTCCTTTCGACGGACCTTTAGCTTTGCCATAATCACGGAAAGAGTAAATGTCAATTAGAATCAAGTTACCCAGGTCAGTATACTCCTTAGGCAATCCTTTACTCAATCTTGTTTGATTTTTTTTTGGTGGACGGGTAAACGCTCCATATTTCAACTGCCACTCTTCCAACAGAGCTCGACGTTTACTCACAGCTTCGGCTGTTTGCATTTCGGCTCTTTCTTTGTGGCTACGGCGGAAATTGAAAGGCGGGGCTTGTAGAATTTGTAACTGTGACTCGGACAATTCGCTACAGTCCTTCCTTAATTCTTTTAACCATTCTCCAGTCAATGTGTTCGAAGAAGTAATAGTATTTTGACGATTATCCGTCTGACCCGGTTCTGGTTCTGGGAATGAGTCGTACAATTCCTGCATGTATTGTATTCTTTCGTCAGTATTCATTGCTTCAAATTTGGCTAAGTGGTTTAATGAATAAGAGAAGTTAGTCCATTTGTACATGAACATAATTCAAACACATAACACTAATACATACTTACCCCTCTTCTCTTTATAATACTCCTGGATTACTTCTAGTCCAGCAGGAAGTATGCTAGTAGCAGCAGTACGGCGCTCCTTGTGTTCCTCGTCTTTGTAGTTGTCGATAGTAAGCTGTACACCCTCAAGATCGTTGTAATTGGCAGGGATACTTGCACTTGTTGACCCCCTATCAAAGTTGGGTAAAATGTTAGCCCATGTTGAGAGGCAAAGAAGTGCAGCTTCCCTAGTATCAAACACTGCAATTTCTGTACCACAAGATAACAATGGGCGGAGATCAAGCATACTCATTTTGACCATAGTTTCAACATTCCTAACAACTGTTTTGGGAATAAAAAATGTTATTACCTCACCCAAAACATCAGCATCAGCCATATGTTCTTTAATACGTTGAAATAATCCAGCATCGTTTTTATACGTATTGCCTTTCGACATTCCGTACAAAATCTTCCACTTCCCACCAATGGTTTGGAGTAGGATGAAATATATACCATGATCAGGATATGATTGCGTCTTGGTAGTTAAAGTTATGTCAAATGTATGGAGACCTTGCACTTGCACTTGTTCATTGACATCTTGAGACATATTATCATATGTGATAGGCTCTTGTAACTTGTGAATTTTACTACCAATACGTACTTCATTGGATGAAATAATTGATAACACTAACATATCATAAAATCTCCTTTCCTTAGTAGCAGTATCTTCCTCCTCCAGTTCACCCTCTTCTGATAATTGAGTATCTTGTGTGGCAAGTCCCTTACGGGTGACGGAACGGGTACGGGGAGATATACGACGTGTCTTGGATGGTAGTCCTCCTTCTTCGGAATCATCACTATCCGGCTTATCAAACATACGATAGTTCTCGTATCCTTCTTCCCAAAGCTCCTTCTCAGTGGGTGTCACACGTGACTTCTTCTTAGAAGGTGGTCCTTCTTCTTCTTCTTCTTCTTCAGAATCATCAGTATCATCATCAGAATCATCTCCATCTACTAGTGAATCCTTCTTGTGAGATCTAGTTAACGGCCGAGACTTCTGAGACTGTGCCGTTGGCTTCTTCTTGCTCGTACCAGGATTGGTAGACTTATTGGTAGCACCTGAAGCACTTTTGGACGCTTGAGGGGGCTCTATAGTTACTCGTGGTGATCCATTCACAAGTTCCAACCTCCCTAAGAAGTAGTTAACAACGACGCAAAGATTGATGAGCATAATGAATACATTCATAATATGATAAATACAACAATATGCACTCACTGTTATCGTCAAGCTCAATACTCGATCCGGCACGAGTCTCGACAACACGACCTATAGAAGAAGAGAGACTCCAATTGCCATTTCCAAACTCATCTTTACTGACATATTGCAACATGTATGCATTTGATTTTGAATGAGACATGGCTTCTTTCATTACACACGACTCCGTCTCAACAGTAACACGACTATCGTCAAATCTATACCACTTGTCATTCACAGGGTCATAGATAAAGATAAAGTAGTGACCTATATGATGTATGATTTGTTTAGTGCATAATATTGTAGTCAGAAAAATCAAACGATAAACTGAACTTACCACCTATATTGAGGCTTTCTCCTCTATGCATAATGATTTGTTGTAACTGATACTCTGTCACATGTCCGTCTGCACAAGTCAATTCCAAGATCTGTTGAAAGATTGTGTTAGGATTGTGTTAGGTGATGTTACAATAGGCATGTCAACATACAATAAAGTACTCACCTTTGGGATCTTAACACTATTGAACAACTTTCTTCCTAGGTCTCCTTTTCTACCTGAATGTGCAGTGCGATTCACGTGTATCATCACTGTATTAGGCGAAAGGTGAAGAGACTGACCTTTTTTTGCAGTTACTTTACCTTCATCCATGAATGGTACCCAACCATTATCCCCGGCTAGCGTCTCACAATGAGTAACCTCGTCATTGATACTTTGTTGTACGTCACTTTATGTAACAAGATGACAATATTGAGGAGTGAGTAGGTACATATAACAAACAAAGAAAGTTCAAACTACCACTTACGTTGCGCCATCTTCATTAACTGAAACTGTAAAATACCATTTCTTAGGTGACACACTTTGTCTTGGTTCTGTCAAGTCACTATCTGGAACATCCTCCGTTACATGACCCATAACTGAACAATCATAATCATTGAAATCCAAGCACTCATGATAGAATTTCATCAACGTTGCAAAGAAGTCATTGGCATCATCAGTAACACTTGCGTCGATACCGAACACCGAATAGAATTCCCATAGGTCAATAACTTTTCCAGGATTCACTTCCATATGATGGAATAGTACCTGCAATTGAATGAGTCCCTTGGCAAGTATGGCTGGAGTCAATACTTTATTATTTACCCCAAATTTTCGTGGATATTGCCGAGATGCTATCGCATGAACAAGATCCGTCTCAGGAACAAAACTAACTGACAAGAGCTTCCCTCTAAATGGCAATGTATTAAATGCACTTTGGAGGATGGCAATAACATAGCATAGCTGTGAAGGATTCCTCAGCCCAGCATGGTTAGATGATGTACCAAAAGATGACGAACGAACTTGAAAAGAGTTCATACTATTCCTGTTCGGTGGCACATTGAAGTATATACTTGGCGCGGTGCGAACGGAATCACCAGAAACATCATCGTTGTCGATTACCTCAATCGTATCCCCGTCTTTAAAATGAATGTCAGATAGTGTTGAGTAACTGAGATTATACCGCATACCTTGATATACAAAATAGATGCTGTCTTCATCCTTGATACCATCCGTCTCTCTTGCATAATGATACTGAATTTCATATAATGTTTTATGTTTAGACAAACGACAAGTATTAGATATCCTCTTGCTTGCATGATTCAATATGATGGTGAGTTTGGTATTATCACACTCAGGCCGAGGTGGAGAACCTGTTCATAATATAAGACACAAAGGATGAGTCAAAGATGAGATATGTATTACAAAATGTATTACAAAAAGACACAACAAAACCAACACAACCAAAATAAACTAACCATTATTATTTGAGGCGGCGGTGGCACTGCGACGGGTTGGTGATGTATCCCCCGTATCTCTCTCCACCACCACTTCCTCCTCAACCTCCTCCTCATCGCCATCATCATAATCATCCCCGCCATCAAAAACAACACCCTCTTCTTCCTCCTCCTCATCTTCCATGGATTCATCCTCCTCGTCGTCCTCGGTTGGAAGCTGCGTCGTAACCCTCTTCTTATTCACGGCAATTATTTCTACTTCATCTTCTTCGCTATCACTTTCATCTTCGCTATCACCTTCAGAATAATCTTCGGCAAGATCCACTACCTCTTGGGTCACTTTTTCAGGAGAAATGGGTTCATCCTCTTCTTCTGATTCGGATTCAACATTATTGGGTCGGAGAAACGTAAGTGTAACAGGCTGCAGTGCATCTCTAATCAAATTCCGAACCAGTCGATCTGAAGGGCATCCTCCCTTTGTGGGAAACGGTATCATATTTTTGATGTTATATCCGCTAATCTCAAGAAGAAGGTCTGTATCCATCAGACAATCATCTGACTCTGAAATAAAACCATCTTTGAACCCAATTGTGTATGCACCACTATCCTCATCATAGCCCGTTACACCAAAATCATATCTATCCCCTTCATAATATGTAACAGTAAACTCTGTATAATTTGAATTAACACCCACATCCTCCTCTTCATTACCAGAACTCTTCTCCTTTTCTGTATTACTAGCCTCATCATTATCAGATGAATCACAAGCTGCAACCCCACTCAGTTGTTGGAGTGTAGTAAGACTCTCCCTTCTTTTGACAGTTGGTGGTGCCTTGATGACCAAATTACTCTTAGCAATCCTACCCGATGATTTAGTAGAAGGTGCACTGGTATTATTACGTAAAGGTGTATCCGCGTTTCCATTATCAGCCGATGCACGTGTAGAAGAAGGGGCCGGGGCGGTATTATCAGATTTAGTCGCCCGATATACTACGAAACGGCGTTCAGCAGAGCCATCATGCCTGTGTATATCTTCTATTGCATTGACACTACCACCATTTAATGAAACAATACGATCACCAATATGAAGGCGGCCCTTTGATTGGCATTGTTTACCAATATTTTTAATAATAATACCATCACCAGTAGGATTGGGAAATGCATCTAAATTTAGTTCCCCTATAGGGACGGTAATATTTTGTAATTGTTGCACAGCAGTAAGCTGAAATCTACCTGTGCTTGGTGGTTCATTGGTATTAACATTATTATTATCCCTTTGTGGTGTATGATTAAATTCATTATTATTATACACATCTGTATCCGTTTTAGCCGCTGCAATTAATGATTCCAATGCTGAAACCGGGGCAGATTGATTATGATTTATTGGTGTCGATTGAGGATTTGGGGTAGATGATGTACGGACTGAGGATTGTTGATCGGTGGTAAGGGGCTTACCCGACGAATTATTGTTATTGCTCTCCATAGTATAATATTGAAGGTTTGTATTGGGATAGTTTAATATATAAATTTTTACATATAAGATATAATTGCAATTGTGTCCACACACACTACTTCACTTTCACCAACATGCCACTAAAATACACCGCCGCTATCACAACAACTAACATATAGCACAATAACGTGATATAACTATTACTCCATGGTGTGTGAACCTAACATTGATAACAACATCTAAATATTTAGTACAACAAGCTCAAGTCTTAAAGATGGCAAACTCATATAAGATATTGAGTTTTCATCAAGTCACGGAAAGAAAACTCAATTTTTTCACCTTTCCTTCTTCTCTCTCTGATGCTTATTTAGATGATGTATTACATAGTGCTGCAATGGAAGTTACAGAACAAGGAACGGAAGCTTCTGCTTCGACTGTAGCTCGAATCAACATTAGACGTCGGCCGACTGCAATGATATTTGATCGTCCATTCGTTGTTGCTATTGTACACCGTCCAACTGGAGAGGCAGTCTTTTTAGGAAGAGTAGAGGATCCCGAGCTTGACTTTGAATAAGATTGTAGTTTGAGCTGTGCTATTTGCATGTAAACTAGTATCAAATCATACCACCCCCGTCATTTGTGTCATGTCAAAAGAAGGATACCACTTATTTCCTTCTTCTCTCTGCCCACAACAGAAAAGACTGTGATAAACACACGATATATCTACTACTGCAAATATACAACTCAAGTATTAAATAGCATCTTCCAATCCATACTTGGAGAAGCTTGGAGAGTATCATGAGCTATCGGTGAGGGTGAGGGCCTCGAGGATTGTGAGGATACCACTTGCGGTATCTTCCCCCTTTTATATTTAGATTTGAGTAGAAAATATCATTCTTTTGTATAGGCAGGGTATTGTGGAGAGCTATCACACCATGCTAGGGGGATTATTAAGCCGTCAAGAAGCGGAGGAAGAGGAGAGGAAGATACACGAACAGCATCATAATGTGGCTGTGTCGGAAAGTGTACAAGATGTTAGCAACACTAATGATAACAAATATGGATCTTTGGATACTAATGACCACTCATTTCCATACGAAGAAGAAGAGGAGGAGAATAATAGTGATTTAGATGATGATGGCGAATACTCATATACTGATTCAGAAGGGGATGATTCTATAGGTTCAGATGGATGGAGTGATGAGGATTCTTATCTCATTGGAAGGTTTAAGCGAAGACGAAGGAGGAGGAGTATCGATCAAGGTGGTTTTAGTTTCAAAAGATCATTTAGAAGACTTGGTGGTAAGATCCAATCTGCAGTTGTTGCTATTGCAGATGTTGAGAATGTTTGGGATTCTCCTGGACCATTGGGTGCGGCATATCCCCGAGAGGATGTAAGTGCCAATTCTACAATAAATGATCGAAATGAAAACAACAACAATAATAATCAAA
>Ga0214480_101173_pt1 | contig 11782 bp, 9 predicted proteins | sample M1_20Mar14CPVII9_3_FD_165042 | JGI IMG/M metagenome (GOLD analysis project Ga0214480, IMG submission 165042) | Marine eukaryotic communities from Monterey Bay, California, United States - M1_20Mar14CPVII9sort6BwellE17 | ecosystem: Environmental > Aquatic > Marine > Unclassified | place: USA...
CTCTGTTCGGTTACGAAAGCTCTTTGGTATTGTTTTGAACATTGGTAATCGTCTCAACACAGCGGGCAACACTCAGAAACGCAAGGCTGGTGCCTTCTCAATCAAGTCTCTCCTCAAGTTGAATCAGGCTAAAGCATTTGATAATAAGACCACATTCTTACATTACGTTGTACTTGTTGTGCAGAGGAATAGTGAAGAGTTGTTAGACTTTAAGGAAGAACTGCCATCTGTTTCAAAGGCGGACAAAATCTATTGGGATCAATGTGTTGGAGAATTAGAAGAGGTGGAAACACAGCTGGAGAATGTCCGGAAGCTCTCACTACACGAGGCCAAGGCAAACAAGGTTGTGTATCAGCTACCAAATAAATCCAAGTCAGCTGACATGGATAATGATTCTGATGATCTCAGTGTTGAGTCTATGTCGTTGGAAGATGAAGTTTCTCTTCTACGATCAACCAAGATTGGTATGTTTGCTCTAAGAGCTATACGCAAGGTTTCTCAACTCCGTGAACGTGTGGATACTGCAAAGGAAAAGTTTGACAGTCTAAAGGAGTACTTTGGTGAAAGTGATGATTCAAAGATACAGCCTCATGAAATGTTTGAGATCATTACCACCTTCTGCCGATCTTTCGATGCTGCACGAGCTGACGTTGAGAAGAATGAAAAGGTCAAGGTAAGTTCAAATCTATGTACCACACTACTCTCGTGAGTTTATAATCTTTTTGCTAAGTCTATGTTTTGGCTACTTCTTCCATTTAGAAACGAGGAGAGAAGAAAGATAATAAGGAAATCGACAAAGGTACTCCGAGGAATGAAAAGTTGAAATCAATTCAAGAGAATCATCCAGTCAAGAAGAAGACAAGTCCATCTTTCCCAAGAGCTTCTTCTCATCAACCAAACATGAGCAACGTTCTTGCCGATATGCAACGATCATCAGCCAGATTTGGTGGTGGTCCGCCTAAGGTCACACGATACCCAGATGATGAATCATCAAAAGGTTCAAACAATAATAGTCCAAGTAATGCATCCGAGGCCATAGCCAAGGCTGCTGCAGCAGAGGAGGAACGTGCAAAGCAACTGGCCGAAGCTGAAAGGCACGAAAGAGAGCGAATTGAACAAGAGAGAATCATGGCAGAACAGGCTGCCGAGGCCAAGTGGCGTGAGCAAGAAGAAAGGTTAGAACAAGAGAGGGTCGCTGCCGAAGCAGAGGCTCGACGATTGCAGGCTGAACAGTTGGATATGCAACGGCGACAGGAAGAGGCCGCGGCTGAAGAAGCTACAAGACAGGCAATGATGCAACAACAAAATCAACAAGTCGTGGAAGACGTGGCTCCTGTTCGATCACATGAGTCTGAAGTAGATGGTCCTACTGGACGTGGTCGTGAGACTATGAAGCCATCACAGAGACAATCGAGGCGTGAGATCATGTCAGCAAGAAGAGAAAGGGCAAGAAGTCGGCACTTCCGAAATAGTAACGCATCACCAACAAAAACTGCCCCAACATCTCAAGCAACTCAAGCGCCACTACCTCAAGCATCGCCACCGCCAGCTGCTCCAAAAGAGGAGCCAAAGCAAGAGACTAAGCCCAAGGTATCTGCTAGTAATGCAAGTGCCCGAGCCTCAGCAAGGGATAGATATGCTAGACATAAGAAGATGATGCACCAACAACAAAGAAGTGGAGCCTCCCAGGATGCAAAACAATCTAGCAGGACCTTCCAATGTTAATATGAAAAAGAAAGAACATAAGTATTGTAATTTGTAAATTAAACATGTAAATAAGTACTGCATTAGGGTTCTTTTCAATCATTCTCTTGTTCTTAGATTTACTGTACAGCAATATACATGCATCCCAATATTATCAATTAAGCTAACCACTCTCACCACCTTATGCACCCGTTCCACCACCACCACCATTATTAACATACACCTTAATGCTATCAATGTGATAATCTAACCACCACCACCTTGTGTACCTGGGTGGTCTTGTGGAACGGTTTGGGTTAAACTTTTTTCAAATAAATCAAGTCCTAAGTCATTCCATCGTCCCTCCTCCTTTCTTCTACGTTCTAACGCACCAGTAGCCGCACTACCACTATTGGCAGTAGTAACAATCCCATCATCTAATTCACCTTCATCATCTAATATAGATGTTATTGCTGCCTCGCCTTTTGTTAGTGATAATTCATCATCGGATAATTTGTCTGCTGCCCAGGCATCGTCTATTATGTCTAAGTTGGAGGGACGTTGTCGTGGGTTTGTGGTTGTTGTATTTATTGGACGACGGAGTTTTGTTGCTTGTAGGTTCTTACTATCTGACATTGTACTTTGTTTGTTTGTTAGTTTTTATTGTATAATTTAGTATTTGCGTATTGATTTGAGTTGGTATCCTTTCCTTACTCAATGCTTAGCGCCGTCACTTTCGCTTACATACACCAAACTGTTACCAGTAATAGAAAGAACGTTCCGCGGTATGCCTTCTAATCTCTTCCAATACCAATTAGTTCATGCAATGTATATTTATTGACCAATAATATCAATTTTGATGTGGTGGGTGTAGTGGTATCCTTTCTTTAATTTATTCTATCACGAATTGAAACGCCGTCACTACCCCCTAGACTATTGCTATGATATATTTGACAGTATATAATAATACCTTCTGTAATCTCTGCCAATAGTAATCAATTCAATGGCAATACTTTTTTCTATCATTTTGCATTTGCAAATTGCAAAGAAGCGGTTTTCATTTTGCTAAAACTCTGTATTGGGTAACCTTTAAGAATTGCAAATTGCAACTGCAAAGTGTTGCTGTCATCAAAAAGCAGATTGATTGTTATTGGTGATTGAATATTGGTTGGTTGGCCATTAACATACCAAGTACACCGTCTATTAGTTGTGTTTTACACCCCCTTTAATTTGGTGTCGATTTATAATTAGTCGGTAGCACTTTACAACATTGCAACAACATCAAAAGTTAGAGTTAATATTTTAGAAGTTCCTCGGTGCATGAAATATATATAGCAACACATTTAGTATGAATGGTATATTCTCAACAAGTATAGGTATTTATAAAGACAAAACTATGATTATACCACAGCAGATATCATCTGTTCAACAACGACGCCGACGAACAACATATCATACTTCAACATCATCATTTGCAACGACAATAATGTATAGCCTTCTAATCATACTCTTATTGCAACAGAACTATCCAATATACGTCTTATCCTTATCAACTACATCAAACAATAATAGTAATAGTAATGTGAGATATGCCTCAGTATTAAAGGGTGCAGCAAGCAGTAGTGGTAATAATATGCAGTTATTAAGTTCAAGAAGAAGCAACACATCACAACGCAAAAAACAAACCAAGTTATATCAATTAGGTGCCCCTCCAGCTTTTGGTGGCCAGCAGGGAGGTGGCGGAGCAGGTGGTACACCTAGCTTTGGTGGATCGACATCCTTTGGTGGTAAATCACCACAAGGTGGTGGATTTGGACAACAGCAACAATCAGGATTTGGTAAATCTCCACAAGGTGGTGGGTTTGGACAACCGCAACAACAGTCTGGCTTTGGCAAATCTCCTGGAGGAGGAGGATTTGGCCAGCCTCCTGCTGGAGGGTGAGTTGTGTGTGTATATGTGTTTGTATGAAACGAGTGAGCATTATTGCTCTAGAACTCGGAGACAGTTCGTAAAGTGTCAAATTTCAAAACAAAATGCTCACATGATATGCACCAAACTTCAACTTTGATCAAAAGGGGATTTGGACAACAGAATCAACAATCGGGTGGTACACCAAGCTTCGGTGGAGGTGGCGGGTGAGTAGTTATATCCTTTATTCTATTGCTTTTAATGAATGGACATTTGTGTGTAAGAAATTGAAGTTAGATTTGTGATTGTGAATTGGTATCAATCTACTGTTTGATAGATATGATTAAGTATCATAAGAACCCATAAGATGATCAAAGAGACTATCTTGTGAAACAATTGCTCTTGTCTGTGTGGGCATTAAAAGAGGAGAAGTCGTGAATAGGAGAGGAAGAACATCAAGCTGAAAGATTTTTTCACGATATTGTTCTTGCTTTTGATATGTATCCCTTTGCTTACTCACTTTGCCGTTAATTCTCAGTGCTTTTGGTGGACAAGCTAAGCAATCTGGTGGGACGCCAAGCTTTGGGGGAGGCGGCGGAGCGTTCGGGTGAGTTTGAGCAAGAATGTGTTATGAAAAATATCGGAGAAAATGAGAGTATGGAAGTTTATGACTCTGTTTAGTGTAATTACTGAATTATCATGGTACCATTTGTCTATAGGGGCGGCGGTGCATTCGGAGGAGCAAATAAAGGAGCTGGAGGGACGCCTTCGTTCGGTTCTGGAGGAGGGTGAGTAGTTTTGAGATTATCATTTCAGACTCTTCATATGTTTTCACACACTAAATTTTGACTTATGTTACTACTTTACTCAAACGACTAGGTTTGGTGGTGGCTCAACCTCGTTCGGTGGAGCAGCAGGAGGAACGCCTTCGTTTGGAGGAGGGTGAGTAGTTTACAACACTGGGATTTGTCATACTATTGTATGATAAATGACTTTCTTTGAAAAAAATGCTCACATGATATGCACTTACTTAAATTATGACCCCTAAAAGAGGGTTTGGGCAACAAAAACAACAGTCAGGCGGAACACCGAGCTTTGGAGGGGGCGGAGGGTGAGTTATATTTCGTTATTCTGGTTCTATTGTGGTAGAAATTGAAGTCGGAAAACTTCTGTTTGTTATGTCAATTAAATCGAAGAACTGAAGAGGTTGCCAGAACTGTTTGAGAGCGTCTAACTGCTTTCGTCCTTCACACTTGCTCACTCTCTTTACTGTTATTCTTCTCATTAGAGCCTTTGGTGGACAAGCTAAACAGTCGGGTGGGACACCGAGCTTTGGTGGTGGCGGGTGAGTTCTCATTTGTATCAGAGTAATACTCGTTTCTCCGTAATGTATCCTTTTGCTTACTTTCATTTCTTAATCAGGTTCGGTGGCGGAGCTCAATCTGGCGGCACTGGAGGAGGGTAAGTTATTCTGTTCTGTCTTTGTGACTTGAACAAATGATGTAGACTATCATATCGAATTCAAGACTTTTTGTTTGTTGAGATGAACTGTGTGATTCTATTATTTCTTGTGCTCACTCTGTCTCGTTGCATTATACACTCATATTATCGTCTGTTCTGCATTCTACAGTGGCTTTGGTGGCCAAGGAGGATCTAACACTCAACAGTCAAGCAGCACGTTTGGTGGAGGAGGAGGGTAAGTGATCATATGATATGTCCAGAGAAAGAAAGAGATCCTATCCTCATACTCTGTCTTCTTATGCCTCATGCATCTTCTTGCTCTCGTTTAGGTTTGGTGGGTTCGGCAACAAGAACAACAATAATAATAACAATCAAGGAAATACTGGCAGCACATTCGGTTCTGGCGGAAGCACGTTCGGATCAGGTGGTTCTACATTTGGTTCAGGAAACTCTGGAAGTACATTTGGTTCAGGAAACAACAACAACAATATGCAGAACGGAATGAGCCAGAAGCAAAGTTTCACACAATCGTTTCTCGGCGGATTTTGCGGTGCATTATTGGGCAATATGATAATACCATTGCTCAACATTAAGTAGTTGTAAAGTTGTGTACATACCTAGTATAAGTATAATTTCTATTTATGTTATCACTGTCTTTATGAAAGATAAGATACTTATATTATTACAGTCTACTCAAGATTGGAGCTGTGATTTGCACTTTTTTTCCATTCTCATCGTTACGTTTGAATAGCCAATCTATTGTCAAATCCTTGGCCTTCCCACCCAACATAAACATCATTATAACATCCTGATGACTAGTCTCGCTTAAGTATATCTCATCACATTCAAGTCCACAGCTACGCAATTGCCGTCCTGCATCTGAAGTTGCCGTAAAAGGCACTACTGTATCTTCTATACCATGTACAAGTAGGATCGGTGGCATGAGTTTTTGTATTGTACTATCAGATCGTGATGAATCATTTGTCTGTTTCGGAAGTAATGCCAATAATCTCTTGACTGGACTAGCTCTAGTGAAATTCTCTCGTGTATGGCCACAGATTGGTTTCAAGGGTGATATCTGTTCAACTCCTCTTCCACCTTCATAATCGAAATGATATGATATATCATATGGTCCTGATAAGCCAATAAAGTAGTTTGGAATCCATGGATATTGTTGTTTTGAAATACTATTGTCCGATTGATTATTCTTCATTTGATTATCGACCCACTCAACTAACATGAGCAAACCGACATGAGCCCCTGATGAATGACCCATTACCACGTTTCCAACCCACTCCTTACCTGATATGGGTACTACCAACTCATTCAAAACCGATCCACACTTTTTCCAAGCTAACTGAACATCCTTTGTTTGATCTTCAATGATATCTTTTGCATCAGGATATGTTCTATACCCAACAATACATACGGCAAAGTTCAACTTGAGAAATGTAGGTGCCACAAGTCTATACATCCAAGGATGTCCGGCACCCCATGCACCGCCGTGAACGAAGAAGATCGTTCCTCTAACTGGTATTCTACTATCATATTTCTTTGTTGTTGTATTAGATTCAGCTGCTGGCGATGTTGGTAGGAATAGATCAATATATTGCATTGAATGATCTCCATATGCAATCTTTCTTCTTGTCCATCTTCTTCTTCTCTTCCTCTTGCTGTTGTTGTTATCTTCTATGCTCGTATCCTTTCCATTGTTGCTGTGTGATTGTATTCTACTCAACTCTATAAACTCTTTACACTCCGTCCAATGTCGTATACCTAATGATGGACAAGTTAACTTCACAGCTGTATCGGCAACTGCTCTAAAGTACCCATTATCTCTAAATGAATGTTGTGTATCAAGTGGTAATATAGTCCCTAGGAATCGGGTTAGTTGATCTGGTATTGAAAGTGATGTTGGAAGATGTGGATGGCGACTTGTTTTGTATAATTGACGTAGGTTACTGTCATGGGGTGGAAATCGAGGTGGAGATAAGGAGGTTGCCACAGATGTACTTGTTAACAGTGGTTGTTGATCTCTTGCTTTTGTTTTTGTTGTTTGCTTTGGTGGCATGGTGATATTGACGAGGTACTCTATTTGCCAAACAATAATTTGTGGATAAAAGATCTTCAATAGAATCATCCATAACACACGTATTTAGATACCAATTTGCACTTTTCCAAGCACAATATCTCACAAAAGGTCTTCAACTAAGCATTAATTGATTTCAACGATCAACTTCTTTGTTGATGCCTTCTCCCAGAGCCACATTGCAATCCATCAATAGCAATGAAATTTGCATCACAAATTTTTTGCAAATCGGTATCCTATGAGGTATCCTATGAGAGTGTAAATCATGTAGCGGCCTGTGGCTTTGCTTTGAAGGCAGACGGCATAAATCATTTGGTATTAGAATATCGTCCACATATATTGCCGATATACATCTTGAATCAGTGTATGTATTTTTGTCTCGTTTGACTGGTATTTCTATTAGTTGTAGTAGTTTCGAGAATTACTTCAAAGTACTAGTTACAGTACCTTCTATTACATCAATACGTATACACAGGATATAACAGTATGAGCATCTATAATATAGTAGACGTCGGTACCCCATCTGATGACATAAGTGAAGACTGGTCAACCACAGTGGTCCGATTTCATGGATTTGCTAATCTAACTACAACAAGAAACGCGTATGTTGAATCACCCAAATTTACATGCTGTGGATATCAGTGGGAAATAAGCCTTTATCCTGGTGGTACCACTGATTCACTTGAAGGGAATGTAGCCTTCGGACTAAAAAATAAATCAAATACAAGTGTCAAAATCCAATATGGTTTCAGTATTAGAGATTCAGATGGCAAAGAGGTGGTGCACGAAGAATCAGAAACAGATGAGTTTTATGCTATTGGTTCCAAGAACCAAATGTTATCTTCCCAAACCATGCCAAGCGGGCAAAACTTATGAAATCATTAGTAAACGGATCATTGGATATTGTAGTTCGAATGAAGTCTACTTCTACCGACAAATCAATTACTCAGTTTATACCAACAAATCCAATCAATAAAAATGTGCTTGATTTATTAAATGAAGAGGAAACGGCAGATATAATCTTTGAGGTGGGAGAACAACAAACAAAGGGCAAACGCAAGAGAGCTAAAACAGCTACTACCAACTTTTATGCACATAGAATCATTCTACAAAAGTGTGCCCCGGCCCTTTATGAGATGTGTGGGAGATCAGATGGAGAAGGAATTACAACAGTAACAATTACAGACGTTAAGCCCGAGATATTCAAGCATATGATTTACTATGCATACGGGGGTAAACTATCTGATGAGGACTTGAATAACAATGCAAAAGATATCATTAATGCTTGTGATAAGTACGGGGTAGTGCATCTAAAGCTTGAGGCCGAGGCATATTATGTCAAATCAAATGAACTCACCTTGGATAACATCATGGATAACTTACTCTACGCCGACTCTATGAACCTAGCACTATTGAAGGAGGCAGTTATAGACTTCCTTTTGGCAAATAAAAGAGATGTTATTGGCAAGATATCATTTGATAATGTTCCTGGGGGTCTAATGACCGACTTATTGACCGCTGTTGCAAGAGGCGAGGAGAATGAAGAAGAGGACAGTACAGACTACAACAAAATGAGGGTAGGAGAATTAAGGAAGATGTTGAACGAGAAAGGATTGGACGTGGATGGATCAAGGGAGACAATGGTTGCTCTTCTTAAAGAAAATAGTGCTTGATAACCAAGAAAGGAGTAACAAAAGGGTAGGGGGATAAAGAGTTAGTGTCTAATGCTTAGCTCACTATCAACAGAAGTATATACCTTCTGAGAAAAAACTGTGCATATCATAAGCTTTTATATGTCAACTTGCTTCCAAAAGCAAGGAAAGGATAATGGATTGTGTGTATTTTTTTATTTTATGGCGGGTACTTACCTACCCTTGCCTCCAAATCAAAAACCAATTACCTTTGTTGGAATATCACTCTGAGAGTCATTATCCTCCAATTTATGTAGCAATCGGGCTAACTACAAGTCCTTCCAGTTCTTTGCAATATACTTGATATCCGAACGATGTAGCTCGTCATTAAACTTGAAGTAGAACTCTCTCCTTATACGCGAGGCAATAGTGTGCAATAGATACGCAAGTCCAAGAGTTGAATAGAATAGTTTATTCTGAAGGAAGGATGCAGCAAACCGAGACACTACTTGTTGGGTAGTTGAAATGATTGGTATTCTTGAGGTTGGTATGATTGGTACTCCAGTAGATACCATTCTCATAAAAAGCAATGCAAATCCCATTAACCGGCTAGTTTTGATGACCTTATCACATCGTCTCACTACATCACTTGAATCAGGACAAACCTTTGTGTGTTGTTCATATCTATCCAATACCTGTTCACGCTGTGGCCACGGCTCGAGTAGTTTGTGATTGTATACATTCTTATTATACCATGCCAAGACTCCCTCTCGTCGGTTTGGTACACGAGCAAGTGTTGAGTCGAAGAACTGGCCAAGCCTCACAGGTAGTTTTTCTGAAGGACTGCGGTATACATATGTTGATTTTCTAACGTCATTACTGTTCGTTGTTTCGTCATCTCTCATTTGTAGATACCCTTCTGCCTCACGTTTTAGTACGGATCGATGTTGTCCTAGCAGTAGAAATGTGTCTTGATCTAAAAAGTTGTTTAGATTGATATGTACCATCCATCGAGGTATAGAGAATGGTGTCTTACCCACTGCAGCACTCATGAATCGACTTCTACCCGCCCCTACTGGACAGACCCAGAAGGCTGTGACAAAGTTAGACGGAGATGTTGAGTTCTCACGTCGACCAAGAGAGATTAACGAAGGAGCTGTATATGTTGATGTCGCCAATTTCGGAGGCTGCTGTTGTTGTTTTGATGATTCCATTGTATCTTTTGTTTTGGCTGCCTTGTCATCACTACTTCTAACATCACGGTTGTATTCAATTAACTTTTCGACAGCATTGACTGAGCTAGTAATCTTCCACCCACCGTTACTAAACTCTTCATCAACTGACATCACATTCTCACTACCGTCTGCCGAGTACCAATCAAATCCCTTTGCAGCTCCACTGGAAGAGTGTGCAAAGTAGCCGTGGTCAGGATCTAAAATGTTCTCTGTAAGGACTGTCCAATCGATGGGAAAATCCCTCACAGCACATGTAGATTTATATCCTTCCATATCCATCTCGGGTATAGTTGGCGGAGATAAGAGTGTACAATTATTCATTGCTGCAAGTGCCTCTAAGGGTGTATAACTTGGTTGTAGCCATACCATCCCTTGTACAACAGTGGTAGCCACAGCAGTGGCATCTTCTCTTCGTCTTTTCTGGTTTGATGTTTCTTTTTGTATAGGAGGTTTGTTTCCTTGAGATATTACCGTCTGCGGGATCTCCATACATTTTCCACTCTTTCCGTCAAACGTCCATCCTATTGTATTGTATTTGCATGGCAGTGATAATGAGGCAAATATAGATGAGAATCAGATACCGTGAATAGTAGACAAGAGTACATAAGATATGTAATTTTGTTTTCTGCACATTATGCACAATACCCCACAGTACATACCATGATATGAACACTGAATGTATCGTTTATCAGAAGTACCACAATCAGTAATCCGTCCCTCTGATAGTGCCACCTTCTTATGGGGACATTCATCAAGCATGGCATAAAATACATACTCCTCCTCTTCTTTGCCTTTGCTACTGCCATTTGGTACAGAAGTTTTAGCCAATACATAATCAATATCAAATAATGTCACTCTTATAGGCTGGTTTAATGGTACATCTTGTGACCATATAACAGGGTACCAATGTGCTGAGTAATCAAACGAGTCAAATGATGATGATGTACTTTGTAGCGATGCAATTTGATGTTCATTTCTTTTTTGGTTGATGTAAACTCGTGAAAGTAGAACCGTCGGCGGCGGTTGACGATGAATTAGAAATGCAGATATACTATCACAGCATAATAGTAGTGCATATAAAGTATATATTACTACATAGTTATACAGTTTCATGATGATATCGATATGAGAACAGAACAATGATCTCGCTCATCTCCTCTCACAACAAAAAGTTCAAAGAAAAAAAGTCACATATGTTGATAAGTGAGTCCCACCTGGGTCCCGTAAATTGGCTTAACTTATACTTTATCTAAAGCTTTCAGAAAAGCAAAACTCAAAAAAGTGGCCGGCCATTCTTTTCCATGTCTAAGACATAAAAAAGAATAGCCGGCCACTTTTCCCATTTTTTCATTTTTGCGACCTGTAGATAAAGTATAAGTTGGCATTTTTCACTTCCCCAATTTTTGAGAGGATACCGGAGGCCATATGGACAGATATAGATGTGATGAAGATACACGGTATCTTCAGGTCACCACCAATTGAATTCATATGGTGATTGGTCACTGTGCTTACATAGCGTGTGATCATAACACCGGTGGCAGTGAACTGCATTTATATTATACCTGAGTACTATTTACAACTTATTAATTTTATTCTGTCATTTTTTTTTTCATCACTCATCAGCACCACACAATATCTATTCGTGTGCAACTAATTGCAACTCGGTTAAGCCCTACCACAGTACTTCATACTTGACAATATCTATAATATTATTAAACATTACTAACATAATCAAAATATGCCTGGTGAACTAACATATGCCTCCAAATCAAAA
>Ga0214480_101177_pt1 | contig 11759 bp, 8 predicted proteins | sample M1_20Mar14CPVII9_3_FD_165042 | JGI IMG/M metagenome (GOLD analysis project Ga0214480, IMG submission 165042) | Marine eukaryotic communities from Monterey Bay, California, United States - M1_20Mar14CPVII9sort6BwellE17 | ecosystem: Environmental > Aquatic > Marine > Unclassified | place: USA...
ATGATGATCATAATATAAAGTATATCGTTTCAAAACTGATGTTAACAAAGTATCAACTCCATGTAATTTTCGTATAGCAACTTCGGGATATATTGCCAATACTATCCAATTCTTATTATTATTATCATTATCAATAGTACTACCATCTAACCATTCAGCAACAACAGAAGATGAGTTGTTATTTAATGATATAATCTCACGATATGGACCTTCTGTTGTGGTTGTATTTTTATTTTTGCCATCACCTAATAATACTGAAGAGATGAAGGTATTGATTACATTGCGTTGGTTTTCTTTATTGTTTGAAGTATGTGGCGTAGTAGATAGTGATGGCTGAAGTTTGTTTGGCTGATTGTGGTATAGGACTGTTCCACCTGTTGTATTGCAGCAACAGAGAGATGTTGATCAGTTAGATAGACAAAGAAGTGAAAGACCCCTCTCCTCTTTGTTCATATAAGACACAAAGAGCAGACAACCAGCAATAGAAAGAGAGCTAAAACCTTCCATTATACACATACCAATTCACCACATAATAAACTCCCAAGAAAGGTGCACGAAAGATGAAAACTAAAAGATACCGTAGACCACCGCCAGTTGCAAGCCAAAGACCACCGCTAAACAAACGAGAACATATCAACTAACCTTTAGTGAATATAGTTACCGATTCTATCATGAGGATATACTACTACAGGAATAGCTATGACACCGCCTATTTTTACACTAGGTACTCTCATAATTTTTTGGGATACCGTAAAATAGGATACCCACCCCCGGATGATGACAATATAATAGTGATGGGCTATTATTCATAGCCACGATTAGTACGTGGTGCTATTTAATACTGCATAGACAAATATATAATGCATAGGATGATAATATTGTTGGTATGGTGAGGTGAAGTGGTGAAGTCATATAATCAACAAAGAGCACATCCGTCATTGCAACCATCTACCTACAGAACAATAATGATTAACGCGACGATGAATCTCCTCAGCTTTGCAACAATCCTCCTATATCCATCTCACTCCGATCAACAGCATATGCACATACTCGATTAGAATGTCCTCCACCACGCTCTGGTAAGACAGGTGAAAAACAAGGTCCATGCGACGCACCCGACGACCTCTCTCTTCCTGCATATCCATTGATACCTGGAGCATTCAATACAATTACTTGGTTGGAATCTATTCCGCATCCGGGAGCTCCAGGTCGATTGGCACTTAGTCTTGATGGAGACGATTCAATGGAGTCGTTCGAAAGTTGCATCCTTCTAGATCACATCCCACATGATGAGTATTCTTCACCCAGGTTTGGTGATGAAAGCACATGGCATAGAAGTAGTATTACTGTATGGATTCCTGATGTATATTGTGAACGTTGTCATTTACAATTCATTTCGGTCATGTCGGATGAAGGACATGGAGTACCTGTTGATACGAGTTGTGCATATAAAGGAGCCCTAGAAACAGGTCGTGTCCTTAATGACAATTTGCCACCCTGTCCAGTTGTATACCACTCTTGCTCTCCAGTCTCTATCAACGGTAGCACGCCTAGAAATGAGATTGATATCTGTGACACAATTATATTTGAGGATAAGTTGAATTGGCCAATGAAACCAGTAACCGACTCGACTGTAGAGAAGGGGAAGACATATGACTACTCAACATACTACTATAAAGGAAACCCTGGGGTTTATGATCTTCAAGACTCGAGGTTAATGATGACGGGATATCCAATCAAAAACTGCAACAGTATGCAATTCTGTGATCCTGAAGTATATTTTGACATGTCAAACTTGATACCTGATGATGCTATGATGAGATCAATGCAAGGCACATGTGCTGCAATGGTTGCAATGGAAGTAGAGCCCTTCTCCTTGGGTCAGCTGCCGTCGACACCCAAAGACATGTCTGAAGAAGTTGTAGTACCAAGTGGAGAGAGTGATCCATGTTCACCTTGTTTGCAGATGACACCCTGTTATACTGATGCTTGTGCACTAAGGGATGAAGTAAGTGGGGAATGGACGGGTGCTGCAGCTGAATGTACTGCCGGAGCACCCTTCTGTGAGGAATGCTTTACCGATTCGCCTTGTTATGGGTTTGGAATTAGTGTGGAAGAAGGGGTAGAGACAGTTCCTGATAGCTACAAAAGACGAAGAAGAAGTAACAGTAGGAGAGGAGAATATCGACGCGGATAGTGATCAATCTACAAACGATGGAGCCACATCAGTCGCTGATCCTGCTACCGGTCAAGATGCCGCAAACTATGCAACTAAGTTCCAATTGCATTCTGTCGGCTGTTTAGTTTTGTTTTGGAACGTTGCACTACTATTTCTTTAGTGCATCTATGCTTAGAAAGCGAGAGAATAGAAGATGTCATGCCCCATTTTTGTGTACAAAGGGAAACTATAAATGCTTTGCAGACATCGTGTATAAACTTAAATGTATCGATTAAAGTACAACGTTACATCTACTTTTCACTATAATACAGAGTGGTACAAGTCTCTAGTACAGATTGTTCTCTCCGACAGTGACCAACTGCGGGAGGCTTCTTTGTAGTGATGATTCCTTATGTAACACATCTACCAAAGAGTTGACCTTGTAAAGAAATTCTAGATCATTCTCTCTTGCGTAGTCATTATCATATAACCATGACCAATCGCCACCTTTTCTCATTCCTTGGGGCCCACTTCTACCCCAGAAGATTACCGACGAAGGATTGCCATCTGCATCCACTCCAATTGGGACAACTACCTTCGGTATCGGGATACTCTTGAATGCAAGGAATAACGAGTTGCAGTCTTCAAAGAGTGAACCTCCGACAGTCTTGTAATCTTTACCTTCACTTCCCATTTGTAATGTACAGCTATCTGTTGCAGCACATTCATATGTGACAGCATCACAGAATGATACAGGTGTCATGATCATATCGACTTGATGTTCGTCGAAATAGGAATTCCATGCCAGGACTGTATCCATTTGGAATGCCCCCATAGCATAGCGGAAGTTTGATTCACTTCGATCTTTTGTTAATTGAGGATCCATAAATGGTCCTGGAGTATGAAAGTTGCCTAGCGATATCATTTCATTGAGAAGCTCACCCATTGTAATGCTTACATTCAGATATGATTGAATAAATGACATCGCTTGTCCAGGAAAGGATATCAAAGGATCCATGATCGGATCGAATCCATTTGGTAGCATATGCCAGTGCTCTTCTAATACATTCATTGTCGGGTTTGTTTCAGAAGTTGGCCACTCCTTTTCGACAAGTTGTACTTGGCCTGATCTGAGTGTATTGACGGCATCTGTATACTTGGTGAATATGTTAGACGATACCTTCTTCGTTTGAGGCCACTTGGGAGATGTAAAGACAGCAGATCCTTCCTCTGGTATCCAGTACTCTACAAAAGGATACTGCGGTAGGCCAACACGGATATCGTTTGGTGTTGCCGATTTGACAGTTGCATGACTATCTTTGAGATTAAGGAATGCCATGTCGAAGTTGAGGATATCCTCCATACTCCTAGCAAGAACACCTACTTGATCATTTAGGAAGGTGATACCAGGATTTCCTGCATTCGGGTATCGATTCCTAGACGGGTCGTATCCAAAGAGTTGAGTCTGTGCGGCAGGATGACGAGTGCTACCGCCCGTATCTTCCGAGAAGGCAATTGGTAAGATATAACTGGCAACTAAAGATGCAGCTCCTCCACTGCTACCGCCAGTTGTATACTTGTACCCATACGGATTCAACGTACATCCTGTCGAATAGTTGCAAGACACAAATGAGGCTGCAAACTCAGGTACATTGCTCTTCCCGAATACAACCCCCCCATTTTGTTTTAATATTGCAACAGATTCGGCATCTCGATTTGCATAAGCGTTGTGAAGTTTTCCTCCCACACCGACTGATGATTGAAAGTCAACTGTTGCCATGGTACCCTTGGCAGCAACTGGTAAGCAGTAGAAGGGTGCAATAGACTCAATCCCTTCCTTTGCTACCCTCTCGTCTAATACTTTTGCCTGATTTCGAATGGTATCAAACATTTGATCATTATCAGTGTACATTAGTCCGTTTTGGTAAGAATACTGCCTTGCTCGATCAATTAAAGTATCTGTATATTCCAAACATGTAATTGTATTACTCTTCCGTGCTTGTATAAATTGTGATACCGACATTCTTGCCATTGACTTTTGATGTTTATTCCATGAAGGATTTGGTAATGCAACTTTATGATTTGAAATGTGCTCATTGAACCACAACTCTAAATCTTTACCATCCAATTCAGTCGGTGGGAAAGTTGGATGGAATACTTGTAGATTATCATTATTAGTCTTATAACTTTGTTGTATGAGTCGACGTAATTGAGGAAGGAAAAAGAATAGAACAATTGGCAGTAGGCCAAAGCCTTTAATGTAGAGTGATGTTGATTTTGTTATACTTTTCATATTGATTACTTATTTTTTGTTGAGTGTTAATAATTTATGGGTAGTAGAAGAGAGAATGGAGATGTGTGAATACCTTCTTGGGTGTCTTCTTGTATATAATATTAATATCAGTGTCTCTTGAATGGTCTTGCTTGATGGATGTTGATGATATGTCTCATGTTCTATTATTATTTAGCTATGTATAAGGTATGTCAATTCGTCGACACACGGATCTATGGCATCATTGCTGCTGCAATATACACATTCCCCTAGATATATCAATCCGCCGCCGCCGACGCCTATATAATAGTACCTAGAGTTAGAGTATGTACAATAACTATTACTCAATATTATCGATGAGGCCTATAGTTTTGTCTCTGTGGTATCTTATTAACTATAGGCTGCTTGCAAAACTCACACAATCGACAATCACACAATGGAGACGTACCTAGCGGACTTGATGGGTGGCGGCCGGCAGCTCCATTATTAGGTATATAAAAAAACATGGTATTACAGAGATGTCAATCTATTTGCTCACATCAACGGTGGCGGCATTGTATGGTGTTGGGGGTACAAAGATACACAACTCATGTTCATCAATCAACAATTGCAACATCATCCATCACACAATCCAACCCTACTCAGTATTATTGAATGTGCTAGATAATGGAATTACTAACAATACACAAAGGAATTATACATATAGTTACCATAATATACTTCACAACAATCTATATGTAAATACATTGCTGCAGACGAGATACTTATCATCACATAATACTCGGAGAGGTAGCAGAAGATATCAAGATCCAGACATGAGAGTATGTCAATCGATAGAAGAGTTGACTCAGATGGCACATGAGCATATAAGTAACATGTCACCTCGTGGTATGTCTGCTTATTGGACGTTAGTATCAAAGTTACTCAATCAGAGATCGAATAGACCAAGTAATCAGTTGCAAATGCAAATGAAACAGATATTGGCCTATACTTTGAAAGATATCACAACATTTGGCTATAGAGATTTAGCACAAACATCCATTAGTTTTGCAAAGATTATCAATAAGGTCCAAAAGAGAAAAAGACATCACTACGGAACTACAGAGCAGATTCTCCAAGACGTTCTCATTGGTAAAGGATCAAAGATTAAACAGTTTATATTCACAGAGATTACCAAGGCGTCAACACCAATACTTCACGAGTTTGATGCCCGGCATCTATCTAACTTGATCTATTCATTTGGTCTAGTAGAAGAGGTTGTACCTGTTGAAGATGGTAGTACACTGTTTGATGTATTTGCTGAGCAAGTTATAAGTTTCGACAATTTGAATGAGTTTTTGCCACAGCATCTTTCCAACATATCATGGGCGTATGCTACAGCAGGAGCGACACATCATCAGCTCTTCGAGGAAGTGGCCGATCATATCGTTCAACTTGATAATTTGAATGAATTCTGGCCACAAGCTCTCTCCAATACGGTATGGGCATATGCCACACTCGATGAGCAACATCCAAAGCTGTTCAAGAAAGTAGCTGATCATATTGTCACACTGGATAAGTTGGATAAGTTCAATGGACAAGATTGCTCTAATACAGTATGGGCATTTGCTACTGCAGGAGAGTCGCATCTTCAATTGTTCAACAAACTGGCAGATGAAGCAATCAAAAGACAGCATGAATTCACTGATCAAGGCACAGCCAACTTTCTATGGGCATATGCATCAAATGGGCAAGTCGATGAGCATCTATTCTCATCACTAGTACCATCAGTGAAGGATAATCTAGACAAATACAATGCTCAAGAGTTGGCAAATGTTGCTTGGGCATATTCAGTTGCAAATGTTAATGCACCATCTGTATTCAATAAAGAGTTTATCAATGCTTGTTTGAGAAATGAAGAATCCTTCGAATTGGAAGAATTACGCCAGCTTCATCAATGGCAATTGTGGCAAGAGGAGTTGAAATCAGATATTAGCTTGCCTTCATCACTTCAGAAGAGATGTTATGAAGCATTCGTCTCACAAGATCCTACTCAATCAAAGTTGCAAGATGATGTTGTATCAATTCTATCATCACTCGGTCTACAGCCACAAGAAGAAGTGTTATTGAAAAGTGGATATCGAATAGATGCAGTAGTAGAAGTGAATGGAAAGCAAATTGCAGTCGAGGTTGATGGTCCATCACACTTTCTCGGTAGAAGTAGCGAACGAACTGGTAGTACAATTCTAAAGCACAGGCAAGTTGCTGCTCTAGACGGAATGACAGTTGTCTCAATACCGTACTGGGAATGGGACAACCTTGAGAATGATACCGAAAAGAAGAAGTACGTACAGTCACTTTTGGGATTTGAAACCAACTAGGTCTTCCTTAAACATATAATAACGAATGTCAAATCTTCACTGTACATTACACACAGAGAAAAGACATTTTGTATTCCTCTTCCCAAAAAACTCTATTCACATCCCCTCATGTGTCCCCATATGCCCTCTGCGACCACAGTAAAGCCACAATCAAATAATTTCTCCAGTTTCCTATTCTATTTCTTCTGAGCCTCCTCCCACTCTTTAGATGCAGCCTGTAACCTTTCAATCATACCAAAGTAATCAAACTTTAATGTTCCCTGTCCCTTATTCTTACTGTAACCCTCCTCGGGGTAGAATTTATCATGATCAGCTTTACCCCCAAAGAATGTTGGGATGCCATCCTCTCCATTCACTAGCCATTCCTTAAGTACCTCCTGAGCATCATGTTCATCCTTCAATAGGAATTTACCAGCCAACCGTCCAGGCATTAGAGGTAATAGTAAATTCATTACGAATTGAATAATTGATCCCACAGGTGCTGACATTAACACACTCAACCGATCAGGATATCCCCGCACTAATGCCTTTAATACATTAATCATAAAACTAGGCACGGGTGGCGGTGGACTGTACGAATCACTAACAATAACAAAGTCAGTAACTCCCTCCGGCATACATTTAATCCCCGCATCGGCAATTAGAATTAATGCATTAATCTCAGCCTCAACATTGGGATACCATGGCTTACGTCCACATCGGATCCATAATACCGGCTTACCCTCCTTCGTGAAACCGTGCCAATATAAACTACCATTATTTAATGATGTGGCCAATGCCTTGGCTTTTGCTAATTTGTCTGGTTGTTCCACTGCCTCGGGTGCAGTTTCTGGTCCATTGGCTAAGTTAACTAACTCTTCCATTTCAGGTGCACCAGCCTCCTCTCTCCATTCCATGACATGATTAAGTTTTTCCTGTGTATATTCTAATGGACGACGAATGGTTGGGTCTTTGGAGTATGGTTTGGATGCTACTGAATGAATGTATGCGTCACTGTTTTTGTTTTGTATATATTTGTGTATGTAATGTTATTATAAAAATTGAGCATTTGATGTGAGCACTTTTTTATAAACAATCCCCAACAAAGATACACAAAATCCACCCATTTTAAACCATAAATAATACAACAAATAATCCATACCAAAACAATCCAATAACTGCATAACTCACCTCATGTAGGTATAATCATCGGGAAATTCACATGCCAATTCTGCTCGGAGAATACTCATTTCCTCCTTAGTTACCTCAAATTCACCCTCTGGTGCCGCGTCATCTCCTAGTGCCTGCATATATTGGAGTATTATGTATCATATACGAGATATTGAACAGGTATAAAGGTTAGCAACAGTTAGTATAAATGGTATAATTGCAACAGTCATGCACCAACTTTAAAAATATGTAACGTACCTCCTCGGCAATTTCAGCCTTAGCCTTCTCTACCTCCTCTTTTGAGGGTGCCTCGGCTACTTCATCCGCCATCTCTCTATTCAGGTTTATTGGTTATATATTGCTCGCCCGCCGTATTAGACGTCAGAATAATTGCTATTAGATAGAGTTTGTTAGTAAAAATAACGATCTGCGAGGATACCGTTTGCAAAAACTTGCCATTTTCTCGCTCTCTGATACCGACGATAGGCCTCTAATAGTAGCGGCGTTGCAATAAGAATATACAATATAATGAAGGTAGTTGGTATAACAATCCTCCGTATGGGCGGTGAAGATCCGATACCGCTCTCAATGGCGTGTGATTTAAGTTCCTATGGTTTCTTCCAACGACAGGTGAGTATTTTATAAAATTTGTTGAAGGTGCATGATTGGCTAATGTGTTGTTTGGACGTTGCTATTAGTTATTGTATGGGGTGTACATGAAGAGAAGGTTTGAAATTTATACCTCTAACCTATAAAGGAGAGATTGGGGCGGAATAATTATATATACCTATCCTTATATGAACACCAAACGATACGGAGAAATTAGATGACTTGTATTTGTTAGGGGGCGGTTGTTATGAGTATTCTTTGCAATAATATTTGTTATCATCTAACACACATTTCCCACACATTTCCTTTCTATCCATATATCATATACCTGCCATTTCTCCAAATTAACAAACCACATACAACATACTGCAATATACAATAACAACACACAATAACAACAAAAACATATTTTAGGGAGTGAAAGAAATGCTTACATTCTTTGGTAAAACATTTACAAAACGAACTGAACCAGGACAACGTCAATCAATTACACATGAATCATACGTCGTACACTGTTACGTCCGTTCAGATGGATTAGCAGGCGCCGTAACAACCGACGCCGAATATCCCGCCCGTGTAGCCTTCGTTTTACTAACACAACTACTAGATGAATTTACATCACAATTAGGCGAGTCATGGAAAACAATGGATATGTCAATAGAATCATCATCATTCCCACCACTTGAGGATTATTTAGTAAAGTATCAAGATCCAGCCAGTGCCGACAAAGTAACGAAAATTCAAAATGATTTAGATGAAACTACCAATATATTACATAAGACTATTGATTCTGTATTAGAACGTGGTGTGAAGTTAGATAGTTTAGTTGAAAAGAGTGATGATTTAAGTAGGCAGAGTAAGATGTTTTATAAACAGGCTAAGAAGACGAATAGTTGTTGTGTGGTTAGTTAATATTATTAAATTGAGGGTAAGAGGGAAGAGTGTGGAATTAGTGAGAGTGTTTTCGGGCTGGGCATAATTCGATGGTAGACTGAGCACTTATTCATGGGGATAAAAGTTTGTAGAAAGATTTTGGTATAACAACAGGAGAAAGAGGAAGGGAAGTCTCCAGACTCCTCTTCGTTGGTTGAGATAAATTTATGTATATTTATGTGGTACCAATCGGAAACTCAGTTCACTTGCTTAAACTACTTCTATAGCTACATATAGAGTCCTCTCTTCTCACTTATAGACCTCTGCCTGCCATTCCATGTATGTGATCCTCTCATAATTTCTCCTGCCCATGAGGCAGGCAGGGGTGATATTTGATATTTCGTGCTAGGATACCATTGGTATCCTACTGAGAAGTAAATCAAGTAAAAACGGCAACAATGGTCGTATTGACTTATGATGAATAAAGAAGAGGCCGCCAGACTGATACAATGGAATGTCGAGCTCACCAGGCCAGTCGTTAGGCCATACTAATTACGTTAATAGTAATCCAGTAATAAGCCGATTTCTGAGCGGTAGAAGATCAAACAAAATGTATTACTTTATAGCAACTTTCGTCTTCATGTTTTGTACTCTTAATATCATCAGATTACATTCACATGCAACAACTACTTCCAATCGGTCTCTTAGATATAGTGATACTACTAATGAAAGTATAGTGGTAGCAAATGATAATCCTCATCATATAGGAGTTGATAATAATGACCGAACTAACAAACATCATAAACCAGAAGAGCACGGTAAAAGAATAGAGGTATCGATACAGCCTAAAAAGAAAGAGGGGAAGAAGAGATATAATGAGCAAAGCAGCCGCCGTACACATCCTCGAATAGCTTGTCTAATTTCAAATATTGATGATGATACGAACTCAGTTACAAGTTGCAATTATTTAGATGATACCAATACTATTAAACCGAGAATTAAACATGGTAAATGGTTAACAGCAATACCATTAATAGAAGAGTTACCAAAAGGGCATGATAAAGAAGAAGACGAAAAGGATGTAAATGAATATATAGAAACTGATACTTGCAAATTTCCACAAGATAGTAAAGCCAAAGCTGTCGGTCAACCAACCTGTAATGATATACATTCATTGGGATTTGATGTACATATGTTTAGCCAAAAAGCTCAGTCATCTAACCATCCTCGAATGTCCATCAAATACATAACAATGGGCGGGGCAAAAGCAATATGGAAAGTTTACGATAATCAAGAGACATTCATATTTAAAACTCATAAGCAATCTCACTTCTTCAAAAGAAAGTTCTTTGACCAATCCGAGAAAGATTCATTAATATCAGGATGGATGGGTAATATGCAGTTGTCTACAATGATTGAATCAACAAGAAGGAAGGGCAAGTTTAATATACCGTCTGATTATAATCATATATTACCAATATATAGTTATTGTGGATTGGCATCGATAGTACCATTTGCACACGGAACATTAGAAGAATGGATAACACAATATGATACTGAAGATACTGGAGAACGACCAGATCCAATGGACAAATTACATCTTGCCTTACAGGCCGCCAGAGGAATACACCAAGCTCAAATGTATTGGAATGGTAGAGCAACATTTGTCCATGCCGATCTCAATCCATCACAGTTCTTAGTCTTCTTACCACATGGTAATAAAAAGAAGATGCCATTATTAATGATTAATGACTTTAATCAAGGTCGATTCTTAACCCGATCAACTACCAATAATGATGAAACAACATGTCCATTCCGAAGTTGTAGTAAAAATCAAAGAGGAAATCGATATCATTCACCAGAACGATTTCAAAATTGTGTCGATCAAGATGAGGGTATTGATACCTTTACATTGGGGAGTGTATTATTCTATCTAATTACTGGATTTGAACCATATTATGATAATAGGAATTACTATCCACCAATAAAGAATGGTGAGGTGCCACATATACCGAAACGACTAAATTTGGACCATCCTGCATATGTTGCATTAATTAATGTTATGAAGAGATGTATGACTGCAAAGTTAACTGATAGACCAAAAACAATAGAAGTGGTACATATGCTGGAAGAGAAAGTAAAGCAGATTGGTAATTCGTAATATAATATAAAACTCTACTGTATTAACTTATATGCCCAACAAATCTTGTATTATCATTCTTGAGCTTATCCCATTCCCAGTACGGTACAGAAACAACTGGCATCCCATCTAGAGCAGCGACTTGCCTGTGCTTTAGTATTGTACTACCAGTCAATTCTCTGCCAATAAAGTGCGACG
>Ga0214480_101178_pt1 | contig 11755 bp, 6 predicted proteins | sample M1_20Mar14CPVII9_3_FD_165042 | JGI IMG/M metagenome (GOLD analysis project Ga0214480, IMG submission 165042) | Marine eukaryotic communities from Monterey Bay, California, United States - M1_20Mar14CPVII9sort6BwellE17 | ecosystem: Environmental > Aquatic > Marine > Unclassified | place: USA...
CCGAGGAATGCAGTCTTCTGTGAAAAGTATCTGAATCTGTGTTGATGGTAAGTAAGGAGTAGTACGAGTTGGTTGAGTAAACACAACGGCTGCAAGCACCATGCATACATATGTAAAACAACTTAAGACTAACTCACTGTGGACGAAAACCAGGACTATCAACCCAAGCCAACAGAAAGCAACATAGATTGATTCCACCATACATTAACAAATAAAACATTGTCAATATAGGTGTAATATGATCAATGTTACCCAACAACGTGCCAAGGCTTGCAATTGCCCATGTGAACCAAACAGCTCGTTTAGAATTTTCATATTCAATATCTTCCGACTTTTCAGATGCTACTGACATTGTATCATCAAAGGTTGTTGATTGTCCCAAGCCTGCTATACCCAGTAATGACCCAGCATCACTTCCAACGGTTCGTGTTGTCCTTGATTGATTCTTTACATCACTCCGTTTTCTCTTCTTCTTTGTTAGAAACTTGAGAAATGGTATAGCATCATCAGCTGCAATGGCACCAAGCAGCTGTGGTGCACCAGCCATACATTGCAATGCCGCGCCGATACAGCTAGTCGCCATACCAATCTTGGCAACTATCCGACTTGGGAAAGCAACAGTTGTTAATACCAATTTGTTATATATCAACACTTCATTAGATACCACACTACCCAATAACCAAACTTGCAATATATACAATACAGTCGTAACACCTATAGCCCCAATTGTGCCAATCGGAATGCTCTTGTTTGGTGTTGCTAATTTTGCTGAACGATTAGTACCTGCCATTATACCAGTAGTAGCCGGATAGAATATAGCAACTAAACTCCAAAATGTTGGTGTTACGCCCGTCTTTGGGTCGGGACGATAATTTGGATATAAATTATCATTAAATGCTCGTTCATCATCACTTAAAGTACCATCATAGATACTCGTAGCAAATAATATAGTACCGACTAATATACTAACAATACTCAATCCAACCGTCAATAGAAAAAAGTTGGCTGCATTACTAATATATTTATTCCCAATGGCAACAATCTTTGATATAATTAACATTAGTAACAACGCATATATCTGATTAGGACAACTATCAATGGTTTGTATAATTATACCCAATGTATTATTCTGATAGAATGAGTGTTTTTTACGATGAACGATTGTTTCAATGGCACCCATTACGTGCATTGAAGCTCCTAGTGTTGTACCCAGGTAGAATAATATACCGAGAGCGCCACCAATTTCAACTCCTAATGTTCTACTTATTATATAATATGGACCACCAGCCTGTATAGTGCCATTACTTGCGATGGCTGATAATGATAAGGATGTTAGGAATGTGGAGAAGACACAACATAGTATGATTAGTGTTGCGTAGATTGTTCCTGCCTGACCTGTTATTGTTGGTAATCGTAGGAAGAAGATAACACCCACAATCTGCGCTAAGCAGGGTAGGAAAACACCTGAATATGTATCTAATTTGTCATCATCAGTAGTTGTATCTGTCTTATTATTGGTTGTTTGTGATCTTTTGGATAATTTACTACTACTTTTTCGTATTCTAGACTTTCTACTACTTTTTGTTGGGCTTATATGTTGCGATGAACTATGATATGAATAATCTTCTGCAGTATTTAATGATATCATTGAGTCTGTCCCTGCTGTATTGGCTGTATTGCTTCTACTTATTTGAGATGGATTCTCAGTATCTATTACATTTGGAAAGTCAGACGTTTGCTGCCGAGCAGAATCTAATGATATACCCCATCTATGATTTTGCTGACGCTGAGATAAGACATTATTGGGACTCTCTATATTAGTATTAATAGTTGGCATTTCAATAATACCAACTGATGTAGAATGTACAAATTTATCTGGTGAGGTATTGCTTTGCAATGGCGTTGAGGTTGTTGGTGTAGATGGTGGTTTATACTCTCTGCTAGAAAATGACTCATGTCTATCATGGTTAGTAGCACGTCCAGTTGATACTGATCTTCCATTATTACCAGGTGATGATGATCTAAAGAATGAACGTAAACCTTTTTTGCTTTGAGTAGATGTGTTTAAATTATCATTGATATCGTCGGACTGTCTTTGGTAATCACCCATGGCTAAAACAAAATTGTAGTTTACTATCTACTATTGATAAGTACTACACTGCAAGCCACAGCTCTCCTCCATATCTGATGCCGTTGCACCCTCTCTACCTAGTTGAGAGAATACATAAGAAATAATTGCCTCCATTTTTTCTTTAGTAGTAAGGATACCATGAGGGGGTAAGTATCGTTTGATCGATGCGTGCATGCAAGCATAAAAAAATGGCCGCAGACCTGAGATACTTATGTAAAGTATGTTCTGGCCTAGGTTTAAGCTAGTAGTATTGATCTATAGTCAAACACATGCATTGATCTATCTCTTTAAACTGCTTAATAGTTAAGCTAGCTTGCATCATACATAACACTTAGTCAATCAATAATCAATCATCATTGATTCGAAAGGCAGAATAGCTAATAGAAGTTATCTTCTCTCGTACCATCAATAGTAGTGCACTCTTCAATACAGTATGAAGTAGCTGTAATGAACAACCTTTGTATATTCCTCTCACACCATCTCTGCGAAAGATGTGTATGAGAAGTAGCGGTAATGATTTCGGATATTTCGTACTGCTTCCGTTTGTTATTGATGCTGAGCTAGATGTTCTATTGGTTTGTCTTTGTTGTTCTACTTTTTGATGATCTTGTCCATTTTGTCCATTGTTGCAGCTGTGTCTGCTCTCCTCTTCCAAAGAGGTAGCATTAGTGCACTTTGCATCATTGTCATCTTCGTCTACATCAAATGCATCCGGTGATGATACCATAAGCATAACCTTACATCTAATCAAGGGGTAAGTAATAATTGTAGCCATAAACTTTGATAACAAACCAAATACAAATGCTTCCCACATTGATAGTTTGTTGCTATTGATCTTATTAGATGTCGACGATGATTGATTGGAATTTCTTGCTGCAGTATCTCTGCATAACTTATGTTGTAGTAATGCATTCTTTAGCGTATCAAACATTGTATATTGTATAGCGGGGTTAGTACATAGCAGTGTTGCTGGAAAGAGACCATTCCATAATGATAGTATTGATTGTAACTTCTTTTGCTGGAACTGTTGTTTGTGATTCTTTGTTGCAAATGCCTCATCGGCTAGATTGGTTGAGAATGAGAACTTATACTTCTCTGGAGATTTGATATATAATTGTTGTCTTTTATGTTTGCTATACTGAACTCCTGCTGCATTATTGTTCTCTGCATATGATAAACTTCTATTACTTTCATCTATTGTACTTTCTTTTGATGATATTGTTGTCCCAGCCTGTTTCCTCGATGAGATTGTATCCAGCGGTAATGTTATACATGTATTTATCACTGCTGCAAATGCTGTCAACAATAGCTTTGTTGATGTGTTGATACTGCCACTATTCTTTGATGTATTGCTACTTGACATGCATCTTCTCCTGTACGCAGTATACTTTGTCTGAACTAATGAATATACAAAGAAGTATGTAAAACTTGATCCCATGGTATGTATAATCTTGTGGGGCAATCCTCTGAACAACTTGGAGACTCGTGACAGTATATGTATAACATTAGCATCATGTTGAACCAAAGATATTTTTGACACATCAGCTTGACATGACGTTTTCCACACATCAACCGGATAAAATGCTATCATTGAAACCAAAGAGGAAATCACACCACAAACAGCATCAGCTAGTGCCTTTCTCCGTGCAGTCATCGTAGATGTATGGTAGGTATGCTCTCCTCAATACTACCCTCTTAGTTAAATATCTGCAGTTACTTGGAGAGGAGAAATGAAGGATACCAAAAAAATACCCCGTGTCAATAAAGAGGCTATGGACTGATGGATGATGGATGATGGATGATGGATGATGATATGAATGATGATGAATGATTAATGATCCGATCTCTTTACATTACATACTCAAGTATTTTCTCCTACTGTCTATTGTTGCTGCTTTGATGGAATAAAGTTTTGCATATCGGAATGATATGAACAATAAGATTTAAGATTGTAGTATAATATAATATAGTACGTATGAGTGCATCAGCAGCTTCGTCGTCGTCTATTAAGCCGTCTCCAGTATCTTCAGCACTCAAACAACATCATCAACTCCCCCCTGTTGTCCATGCAATTGGTAAGAAATTTGTTAATCTTTGTGTTTTATACATGATATGCCATATAATCTCTTTTCTAACATTCATACTATTTGAAGGTGGGTCTATTGGCAGTGCATTAGCAATTTTGCTACTTTATCCACTGGAACGAGTACGAGTAGAGCTTCAATCCAAAGCAAATGACGATAGAGATGATGTCAGTATCAGTAGTGAAACTATTGCACAATGTCTAACCAGATTATACCAAGAACAAACATTATACAAAGGAGCAAGTCATATGGTAACAACACTCACCATATCAAATGCAATCTTCTTTTATGCATTACAAGTTACTAGAAGAAGATTATCATCATTTAATAGCAATCAAAGATATCAAAATCATAATCGGAGATATAATCAACACTCGTACATATTGAACTTACTATATCATGTATTACCCAAGTCAAAAATGGGAAGATCTCTTCTATCATCTTCAATAGCAGGATGCATAAATGTTCTACTTACAAATCCATTGTGGGTTGCATCTCTTCGTATTATGGAGTCTAGAATAGAAGTAGAAGGAAATGATGATGATACTATACAACAACAAGGTCGACCAACATTGTGGAATGTTATGCAAAGAATTGTCCAAAGTGAAGGTATATCTAGTTTATGGAATGGAACTAGTACGTCTCTTTTACTTGTGTCGAATCCAATTATACAGCATTTTATGTATGAACAACTTCGTACGATAATACTTGGTAGAAGAAAGCTAAGACATGCCAGACAAAGATCAGATGGAAGAAAAGGAAATCTATCCTTATCACCTTTAGAGGCATTTCTATTTGGGGCTGTGGCAAAAGGAATCGCAACAGTTGCTACATATCCATTACAGCTAGCACAAGTCTTACTCCGATTACAAAGGAAGAAACTACAGTCAGACCAACAAGGGTCAAATAGCAAAGATATTCATGATTCAACTAAATACAATGGCACACTCGACTGCTTAGGAAAACAATTTTCATCAAGAGGTATATCTGGATTATTCCAAGGTATGAATGCAAAGCTTCTACAAACAGTATTAACATCGGCATTTACTTTCTTAACATATGAACAAACTCTGAGTCAAGTTGGACGATTGTATGAGATGCTCAAGTAAAAGAGAAGTGAAGGCTGTATTGCAGCGAATGGTTTGATAAGATAAGTTACTTATTAGACTTCTTAATGATCTACAATACCTGGGCTGGTTAGAAATCATAGGGGTCATAATCATCATATTGGTTGTAATCATCATAGCCGTCAAACTCGTCGTCACTAAAACCAAAGCCTATGTTTGCTTCTTCAGCAAGTCGATCCATGTACTCCATGTGTTCTTCTGCCATAGAAGATAAGAGATCTTCTTCATTATTCTCATGTGCTAGTGCATCTACAATGTCTTCATCAAAACCATTCATTGACACATCAACAGAGAGTTGTATGGCTTTGCTACCGACAATAGACGCAGACAGTGCATCGATGGCGGCATCGTCTAAACAACATTGCCGCATACCAATAGATATCTGTTTGTTGCCTTTCTCTGTAGTTGATGGCTTAACAGCTCTTAATATTTCAGCAGTGAAAGCTTGTGCTCCACAACTCTTCAGTTTGTGGCCATCGTCAATATCATTTTCTTCATCTATATCATCAATGAGCCCTCCCGTAACCTCTTCATCGTCATCAGAGTCTGCACTAATTCCCATTGATTCACTACTAAATCTTTTCGCTGCTCCCATTAGCGTTTTACCAACAAACTTGATGTTGGAAGAAGCTTTATCTTTTATACGACCGGCCGAGCTCTTTTTCTTCTTTATCTTCTTCAGGCCAAATTTATTACCAGACAAATCAACATGGAAGTGATTTGAGTCACAGTCTTTGCGGTTAACAAGTGTCGCTATGGCGCTTCCAAATGCAGCCATCCCTTGTGCTTGGATAGTACAACTTCTTAAGGATATTGATTTAGATGCTCCACATCCCAGAGCTTCGGCCAATACTGATGCACCTTCATCTCCAATAGAGTTGTTATCCAATATAATTTCCTCAAATGTAATGCCGGAGCATAGTCTTGCGTCGACTATTGCTCTACCTAGGGCCTTGCATCCAGCATCACTGATTTTGTTGTTGCTCAAATCTAGTCGGAGAAGACAGCCATGGTTGGATGAAATAGCTAATGCCAAAGCCTCAGCTCCAGCATCGCCAATATCACATGATGATAAATCTAACTCTTCTAGTACCGGTTCATTGCAGTTTTCATCAATTGCCATTCGCAAGCTTGCAGCTAGGGCGACACAACCTGCGTCGCCGATATCACTATTCCCACCAAGACGTAGCACAGAAGGTCTCCTGCTACGATTTGCTGTTTTTGTTTTGCTTTCATAAGCAGTCAGAATTCCTCTTCCTATACTTCGACAAAGTACAGCGCCAATACCACAATTTTCTAATACAAGTACATGAGGGACAAGAGATGATCCGTCATTCCTCTCAAATAATCTTCGTATAGAATCCAAGAGTTCAGTGCTTGGAGGGTGTATTCCGTTGCCCCCGATATCATTGAAAGATAAGTCTAGCTCTTCAATTAGAATAGAAGGTTCTTCGACTTGAGTTGTTGCATCTATATCTTCAACATCAACATTATTACCCTCTTCTTCCAATCCTACTATTGTTGTCCCATTTGTTACAGTTTTTTCGATCTCATCTTCCTCCTCCTCCATACTATTTATCAATATATCAATCAATTTAGATGCACCAAATGGTGTGATTTTATTCATTGCAAGTGCCAATTTGATTTTAAGAAGTACTTTCTTCTCTTCTGCGGAATCGTCCTCATTTTGCAATCGTTGCAATAGCTCTTCTACTAAAGATACCGCTGCATTATCATCTAATTGTGTTGACGACACATCTATATCTATCAAAGATGATTCATCTCCGCCTCTATTGATGGCTGTTTGTTGTATATTAGATAAAACAGTACGAGCTATAACATGTGGTTGTGTGTGGAAAATGTGAGTATGATGTATTTGATGTTTAGAAATCGATGTGGTATCGGCGGCAGCGGTCGGCCGTGATATTATAAATGCCACCAGTGATATTAATGTTGTAGAAACCATGGTACAATAGTAATGAGCGTCAATTTGTTCACCTCGCACATTCACAGCCCCCTGCAAACTTTTGCAAGGATACCGCTGATAATTTTCGTCATGTCATTGAATCTCTCCCCTCTTCTTTACGATATTATATAACACATTTGATACACTACACACCACTAACACTACTTATTATTAAACATTAAACCTTTCTTTTTGCTCTGGAGAACCGCTCATCTCTTTTGTTTATCTTGGTACTCAAAGAATAAACTCGAAACACTGGCAATAGAAAAAAGAACAAATCTCAACTATGTCGAGTATGAACTTTAGTAGTTCCAAGCAAAATATAAAACCACCACAGCGTGGTATATTTCCACTTGATCATGAATCAGAGTGTAAACCATATATGACGGTAAGTTTTGTGTATCTGGTGTTGGTTTATTGTCATCTACTTAGGGATACTCATATAATAATATACTCTCAAATATTTCTACTCATGCACACATATTATTACACAACACATTATACAATAAACTCATACTCAACATTATTATTACAATACAAATAGAAATATATATCATGTCTAAAGGAACAAAAGGATAAACATCACCTATGTCGAGAATTATCAAAGGATTATTTGAAATGTAGAATGGATAATGATTTAATGGCAGCAGAAAACTTAGACCAACTCGGATTTTCAGAAGAAGCAAAAGTAGAAAAGTCTGTTGAGTATGATAAAGCTAAAGAGAAGGAAGGATATATAGCGGGCAAGCACATAGATGGTAGAATGAAGTGGTGGTTCCAGTCAAAGTAATAATGCACATAGATGAACATATTGGATCATAACAGTTCTTATAGCAGATTAGTACAATGTTAGTTACTTTCAAAACAGAAACTGATCATCAATACACTCCATCACAATTCTTTAACAACTTTCATTTACAAATGCAAGCACAAGACGAACACTATTCCTTGATTCTTTGGGAAGTATTCTTCGAATACGATGAATTTGAGTAAATACACCCTTCTCAATCATAAGTGCCTTATGAGCAAGGAAGCATGCCACCTCTAAACCACACATTAGATGTAGATTATCAACCTTCTTGCTCTTCTTCACTTTGTTATGTTTGGGATTCTTTCCACCATTCTCGGTCTTGGCATTGTTCTCCTTGTTCTTTGGGATGAAGTACTTTCGTATATCACCGTTTTTGTTGGTAGTGGTAGCAGCAGCAGGCGCTTCTTTGCCGGGGGGGTGTGCTCTTGATACCTTGAATATCTGCTGCATATCCACAAGAAACGTTGACAAATCAACACCAAGTTGTTGGAAGAAGAAAAGTGCTCGTTGCATATGAGCTTCTCCTGGACGGTAATGACCTGAATGGGGATATAACTGAGTGAGCCGTCCTTGGTCATCAGTAAGGAATATTCCTGCCGATGCCACCGCCTTTCCGCCAAAGAAAGACGAGTGATGAAACCGTTGACGGGGAACAGGTGCTGTTGCTGTTTCTAAATCACCCTCAGTAGATGTTGCTGTACTTTTAACAGTAGGAGCCGTCACCTTTTGTGATCCATACAATACATGATCTCTTAAAACAAAGATCCAACCTTCCTTTCCGGTACTTATCGGACATCCATTCTGATCAAGTATAAGTGCAGATCCATCCACGGGATCGGCGACTATATCCAATGCATACGTTGCTGATATTTCAGGATCAGTAATATAAAGTACAGTATCCGAATCCAATACTGATCGAGGAAGTTCCGGCAAACTGGGCAATGGATTACCAGCCCCCTCCTTAATCGAATCTAACCAATAAAAGAACACATGATATGGATGTCCAATACTTTCCCAATGTTTATAATATAAACGTAAATTCTTTCCATATCGATGATGCTTATCAGAAACTTCTAACCATGCCTTACGATGTAATTGGGCATAATTTCCCCGTGCCATGCCTCGTTTTGTTACCTCGAGGTACTTTGAACGTATACCCTTGTAGGCAAAGTCGTTATTTGCTTCCTGTGGAGAATTGGGTACACTGCTCCCTCCTCTGTCTTTATTTAAGTTAGACCCTGATGAATATTGACGTGTAAATTTCCAATCAACATAACACGGTGGATGAAATGATGTAGTAGTTACCTTGGATTGTTTACATGGGGATGGGGCGGGCGTTGTCGGGGCCGAGTCAACCTCCAACGATGCAGATAAATGTGAAAGCAGTTCCTGATTGATGGTATTACTGGAAGAACATACTCCTTCTTTGAGTGACATTTTGGCTATATCTGTTGATATGGGTTCAACTTCCGATGACGATTCTCCTGCTGCCATCTCATTGTCAATCGGTGGCGGTGGCATATGTTGCTGTTCAATAACTTCTACTTGACCGTCATCATAATAATCAACAAGATCAGCATGATTCTCACCATTATCTTCTTCTACATCATTCAAATCATCACCAACCTCTTCATCAATCTCATCATCATCAAAATCACTTGAACTATCCTCTTCAATAATCTTTTTTAATAATAATGTATTTGGTTCTTCCCCGACTGCCTCGGCAAATTGCGCTGATTCACTTATACGTCTATCAAAACTAACTGATCGATGATGTACCCGGCCGCTAACTATACGTTTATTTAATTCATCATGATATATCTCTTGTGTCTGTTGTAATTGTTTCGATGTTGGATATAATCCTGATTGATTTGGTGGTGATATTGTATCTAGAAAACTCCAATCGTTACTACTGCAACTTTCTGTTTCGGCTACACTACTTGGTTGTTCTACTTTTGTATTATCTGGATGTGGTATATGACAGCTTTCACTTTCAGCAATTGATGGCATATTTTTTTCAGTTGTGATTATGTCGTCTGATGTTGATATGATATTTTCTGGTGATTGTGTGTTTGCAATTGATGTATCATTTCTACATTCATCTAAGTTTTCTCCACTACCAATTATCAAACTACCACCCTGCTGTTGCTGCTGTACATCATCATGCTCATCATAACTATTACTCTGTAAACTATGTGATAAACTTATCAATTCTTCTTCCTCTTCAATAAATTTATTTATATCATTTGACAATAGTTCACTTAATGATATGTTCGATTCAGACCGTGCTTCTAATCGTCTACCTTGATTATCAAAATCGGCTAGGTCTACATCTTGTTTCTCTTCTACGCCCTGTTCGAGTATATCAGCATCTACTTCTCGTATTGTTGGTATTAGATTTGATAATTCGGGCATGGAAACACTTTTGTTTGGTGTGTGAAGTTGTGGGGGGTTATTCTGTTGTTGTTGCTGTTGCTGCTCCATGGTTGTTTGTGAATTTGCAATTCTAAATGAATCTATCTCCTAGCCTGTTGGGTAGGGTATATGAATTGCAATAGACGAGGGCGTAGTATGTAGAGCCGCCAACTTCTTCGATTCTCAACAGAATTTGAATCTAATTAATGGTCGGAATAATTTCTAACGCCGGCACTTGAAAGGGAACGGAAATACAGTTCCGCATAGACTGACTGGACCTAAGTACTTAGTTGATTATTTATAGGTATAGGTAGATAACATGATGTGGGTTACCCCCAAATCTAAAATTTCTGTTCGGCTTGATTTATTGATAGTCTATTGTCGATGTCGATACTGTGATATAATAAGAGAATAAGCGGCCATAACAGTAGTATATATAGAGTTTATATAGACAGTAGTTGGGCATTATTTTGATTGTAGTGGAGGAGAGAATAGAGTATTGCAATAACTAGTTTGTATGTGTCTATCTTGAGTTCATGAAAAATATAAGAATGCTTAGGTTACCAAGAAGAAGAATACACATGTCAGTGGTAGTATCAATCGGTATATTATTGCTACATATACTTATATCAACCAATATAATATACGCCCAGGCATCATCACAGTCAACAACTGCAACAACAACTAATAATGGTATAATATCACTACCCGCTGTATCCAATAATGAAGAAGAAAAATGGGGTTGGCAAAGATGTGTATCACATGAAACATGTGATGAATGTTACAAAGCATCAAGTACATGCCATTGGTGTGCAAACAAAAATAAATGCCAACCTAAAGGATCACCGCTGGGTTGTGTAGTAGGTGCATCATGCTCTGAAAACCCACCACCACAAACATGTTCTGATCATAAATCATGTTCCGATTGTGCAAATAGTTCATGGGGATGTCACTGGTGTCAATCGAAAGATGGTGATTCATGTCATGCTCAAGGATCGATACATGGTTGTTCGTTGGGAGCGGATTGTTATGCTATTAATAGATGTCAACGATTAGAACCAGAACGGATGGAAGATGCTGGTATCTTTTCAAAACAATCTTTTCAGGGTGTTGGACCTGTTGCCAAGGGAGTGTTGGGTGTATTAATGGGGTTGGTACTATGTTGTTCTACTTTATGCTTTGGTGGTATAACATTTCTAAAGTGTGCAGTTGATGATCTTG
>Ga0214480_101180_pt1 | contig 11749 bp, 2 predicted proteins | sample M1_20Mar14CPVII9_3_FD_165042 | JGI IMG/M metagenome (GOLD analysis project Ga0214480, IMG submission 165042) | Marine eukaryotic communities from Monterey Bay, California, United States - M1_20Mar14CPVII9sort6BwellE17 | ecosystem: Environmental > Aquatic > Marine > Unclassified | place: USA...
AACCATGATATTGAGCCTTTGGCATCATATGCAAAGTAGTACAATTCTGTTGGCGTTATTTCAAGCATTATGGGCAATATCCGCCGACGAAACTGATAACAGTGACGTAGCTATAAGTCAATTACAAGAAACTCGAGCACTCGAAGGTCTTCTATTTGCAATGCAAACACATGCCACAGACATGAGTATACAAGAATCTGGTTGTGACTTGATAACTCGAATGACGGGATTGTTGCCATTTGATTCACCAGAGTTTAAATCAGCTGTCCTTCTCTTAGCCGGAAACATTAAGAATATGGATACAAATTGCAAAGCATACTCAAGTTGCCTTGATGCACTAAACAGTCTTTGTCAGTTATCAGACGAGAATAGAGTTACCTTTGCCAAAGCTGGCAGTGGTTGCCATGATAATATTATACGGGGAATGACGAGTAGTGAATTGGAAACAAGAGAGTTGTCTTGTGAGTTATTTTGGTGTGTGACTGCCAATCGAGCTGCAACATCGTCATTGTCATCAGATGGACAAATTGCAAATAAGATTATGGATGCCTTGAAGGGTGTTTCTCGAACAAAGTCTTCGGTTCACTTTTACTCTGCCGCTTGTGGTACATTGGCTAACTTAGCCCTAGACGCAAGCAACCACAGTTTAATGATTGACTTGCCGACAGTACAAGTGTTGTGCGAGTCTATATATGTGTATGATTCGGAAGATGTCAACTCAGCTGCCTGTACTGCCTTGGCAAACCTCTCCGCCTCGAAAGATATAAGGAACGATTTAGTGTCTCAAGGTGGTATTCCAGCCTTATTCTCCGCAATGAAAGCTTGCTCTAATAATGTAGACATCCAAAATGAAGCCTTGAGGGCTTTGAACAATCTATGTGATTCATCAAAAGATGGGATGAGTGCAGTAGTTGGTGATTTGGAACTCATTATTACAACATACTTTCGTCATAATACAAAGTATATCCAGCAAATCACATGCTCTATAATAAACCGGCTATCGGCAAACGAAGAGTGTCGAAAAGACATGGTAAAAGTGACTCAGACATTTAATGCCCTTGCAAAGATTATGAAGGCCAACCACATGAAGAAGTTAGTTCTAAAGGCTGCCTGCTCTGCACTGAGCAACCTATCAAAAGAGGAAGATATCATTCAGATACTCCTTAGTAAGCCATTTAGTGCATTAGCCATCGATGCAATGGATGTTTTCCCTGATTGTGAAGAGTTACAGACAGATGCTTGTACCTTTCTCATGAATATGGGGCTGAATAAACATCTCATCTATGCCCAGTCTGTCAACGGATCCTCTAATCCAGAGGCCTCTGTTGAGATATGTTCTGCTGAAGGTATTCACTGCATCATCAAAGCAATGCAAACATTTCCCACATCGGCATCACTACAGCAGGCAGCTTGCGGGGCAATCAACGCAATTACAAAGGGTGATGCTCACAAGGATTTAGCTTTGAATGCCGGAGTGGTGGATGTGATTCTGTATTCATTGCTTGTCCACCCCGACGACATAAAGGTTTTAGAGAGTGCCATGGACTGTCTAGTCAGTCTAAGCCTTAGAAGTACCAAGATCATAGCGAATGCTGGAGGTATATCCACAGTCACCGAGACACTAAGATCGAACCAGTCCTCTGTTGACCTCATCATTAGTGGATCACGGTTTATTCAAAATATGGCCATTGCCGACCGTGAATATGCCAACGAGGCATTGAGTACTGTTACACCCATACTTAACTGCATGAAAGGAAACCCAAATCATATCAAGTTGGTGGAGGAAAGCTGCAAAGCACTTCGTTGTCTAGTGTTGAAGTCAGAAAGCTGCAAAGACAAGGTCCTTTCTAGTGGTGGAGTGGCTATAATCGAGAAGACTATTGAAGAGAATAGCACCTCCAGGCGATGGCAGACGTTGCTGTTAGATGAATTGTTTGAGTAGAAAGGTTTGGAGGAGTTTAGAAGCAAATAAAGTGGTGGTATGATATCTTAATTCAATACCCACACGGTGCTGGCTGGTTGATAATATAACAACGTATTCATATGGCTAGACGCCCATTACAAACTGCTCATGTATTGTACATCAGGATATACATTGTCATAGTGTTAGTTATCTTCGATGAGGTTCACAGAAAATAAAATTCTATGCAGGTAGGTAAAAAACCCCGCTCTTGGCAACAAAAATCACACATACCTAATTTCTTTGAGTTGCTGGTTACTGGTTGCATAGTGATCGAATTGTATAGCCTCCGATATCCTCCCTGCTTTATATCCTCTTCTCCTCATACCCTTATCTAAATGGATAACAATAATAATAATCCAACAGCCTCTCGCTCTGTTTCTATTGTTGGGGGCGGGGTTAGTATGTCAAATTCTTCAAATCAACAAAACGAAATCCAAGCTGAAAATGCTTTTGCAGAAGGCAGCCCTATGATTAATAATAATAATAACAGTCCTACAGCTATCCCTGTAGAAGATGGTGATAATATTTCATCCCGTGCAAAAGGTGCTGCTGCCACCGAAAAATTAGGGGTAACAGCAGCCGCGTCAAATGATGATGATGCTGCTTCTCCATTAGTGGGAAATAATGTGAATAACGTAACATATGATGGTGGTAATAATACGGAACAAGAAGAAGATGGAGAAGAAGGAAATGAAAATGATAATGACGGTGCAGAAGAAGATGATGTAGCAGATGATGAGAGTGATTATAGTTATGCCTACGAAGATGATGAATCCGCCACGTTTGGTGGGTTCCTTGAACCCGTGGAGAATAATAACAACATTGCATCCCTTTCAAATGGGGGTGGTGGTAATGAAAGTGTTAATTTAGTTGCAGAAGATTCTGCTGCTGCTGGTAAAAAACCTGCCGATTTACCACGTACAATCAGCAGAGCTGCATCCAATTTATCCACCTCATCTCCACCAACCGTACCCGAAACTAATCCTGGCGACAATGAACGTAAACAAAAATGGCGTGAACCCACACGTGCTGCTGTTAATATGTCACTTAGGGCCGAGAAGGAAAAGACGGGCGGTCGTCGTCGGTTAGCCTCTGATTTATACAAAATCATGATGGCTGATACAAAAGAGGCTGGCTTCTCATTAGAACCAGCAGATGAAGATTCCATGGAGAAGTGGTGCATCAAGTTATTTGACTTTGATGAAGATTCATGTTTAGCCAAGGATCTATTGGTTTGTAATATGGATCATGTGGAATTAGAAATGAGTTTCCCCGATCAATATCCCTTCGAGCCGCCATTCGTCCGTGTTGTCAAGCCAAGGTTCAAGCGTCAGACGGGATTTGTTATGAGTGGTGCTATATGTATGGAATTGTTAACAAAGGATGGATGGAATCCTATTAATGATATTGAAAGTGTTATTGTTAGTATTCGTAGTTTGATGGTTGTTGGTGGTGGTCGGATTGAAATTGCAACTGAAATGCCCAAGGATGCATACAAGAAGGCCTTGGCTGCTGCTCTCGATAAGCAGAAGGCACCTAAAGACTCTCCCGATGTAAAGTTGGGAGATGCCGATAAGCGAAAGAGGTCACCAAGTGATGATGAGAATGATACTACCAAGAAAGAAGAGTCCAAGCCCCCAGCAAAGAAGGCATCGGGTGGTTCCTATACCACCTCTGAGGCAAAATCTGCCTACAACCATCTTTCTAGTTATCACAAGAAGGAGGGATGGGACAAGTCGGGTTGGTGGTCTCGAAAGGGATAAGAAGGTATTTACTGGATGGGGGAGATTTCCTCATTCATTACCAACCCTTTTCACAAGATTATATATTTTGATCCACTCTGCACAGCTAGGTCTTCCTCGCACTCACACCCATCACTACCACACGCACGCTACATACTGATTACTACAAGGGGGAATGACCTAGAGTATATTCTTTGGGCAATTTTGCCCATTTTATCTATTTGAGATGGTGCTGCAACCTCTTTGTTACAGATTTTTTACTGCAATCTGAAACTATTTACTGGTGCACGCACACAAACAAAATCTCTCAAGTTCAAGTGTTCGTTCTCTCTCTTCCTCGATGGGGAAAAGACAGAATCAATACTCGATTCATATAGCATGTAAATTAGTACTTTGTATTGCCAAATCACTATTAGTTCTCTTCAACTCTTGAGTTCGAGTCTAGGAATTATTTTTCTCCCTCATAATGGTAACATTCCTCAGCCTTGGGGATTTGAGCTGCAGTTTCCTCCAGAGTGCAAATACAAAGCAAAATCAACCCCACCCTCTGCTCTCCCTCTCTCACTGGCGAATATGATTGTTTGCCTACACACACACTAATGTATTACAACCACACTCGGAAAAATGAGGTGCTCGCTTATGTACTGTTTCAGGGATACCGTGGTCGGATTGAATCTTTAGCGGTATATCTTGTGGCCAGTTTTATCACGGCCGTAGTGTTTCTTCTACTGCTTGAGTAGAGGCGGCTGCATCTACTCTGTGAATCGTTCGAACTGCCTTAGCCTTAATTGTTGGAACTGCCTCATGATCATGGTTGTTAGCGTTTGTTAATAGAGAGAGAGGTGTATTGCTCTCATAATATGAATGATCTCCTAGAATGGAGTAGAGACGATGCATCTATCATATCATCGGTATAATATCGTTGGTAGTGATTAGATACATCGTTGTAAACCTAAACCAAGTACTATCAGTCTCTGCGCTTAGGCAGAACTGATGGGGCGCTATAGGGCCAATGAGACCTAGCGGTCATCTCCTATCATTAGCACATTAGAGTAGTTATTGATTAGGATACATGTATGTTGCTTGTGGTATCTTTAGTAGATCCAGCTACGGGCACATCGTTTCAGTTTATCAGAATCCATTAGTTCGCCATTGAGTTATTGGCAATAGAACATAATAGTAGTGACGAACACTATACGTATATTCGTTTACGTGGTGTTATATGAAGTTAGTTCTAATAGTGATACCGAGATTGGTAGGTAGTATTAGAATTAGATGAAGTATCATGGCTTCAATAAAACGTGTTGATTGAAATCCTTGCATCTTGGTGCAGGATATGGTCGTTGAGATATTCGTACATATGTGGCAATGTATACATCCAACGATAGAGACTTTGTACAGCGGTACATTGTCTTGTGAATAAGCAATGGTTGAGGGGATACTCCAACCAGTCTCTTCTATCCAGCCACAGAGACGAACATCGAGCATGCTTAAGCTCATTGATAATAATGAAAGGGAGGTGATGGTTTCACTTCTGCTATTATATTCAGTTTACGTAACGTTATCTAAAAGAGATGGACGTGCCGAAATAGTAACTTGATGTCATGACCAAGTTATTTGTCGGTAGTAGGCAGATGGCTATCTAGTATATCGGTTCAAAAGGAATCAATATCAATGATGACTGAATGGTAGTATATCGTTATCAACATACAGATAGTAGTTGATGCATCTTCAATATGGTTTCATATCGAGTTGTAGATTAACCTTTCATGTTCTGTGATGGAACAACAAAACAACATTAAGATATATCACACGTTAGTTACAAATCACATAACGACAGTAGACAGATGTTGTTACAGATATTAGTAGATGTTGTATATCTGGTAGTGATTATGTAAGTTAGATACCGGCAGATGAGATTGTCTGGCCGTGATGATCAGTATGATCATGCTATGCATTTGGTAGAGGATCGTATCCTTGCCGAATAGACTGTCAACTGGTGTTGGAGTTGGGAATCTGCTTAGATTAGAGACTTGGAGAGATACATGAGAATGGATAGCGGCCAAGCTAGGTCGGTCTAGGAGTTATGTGAGGTTAGTTGGCCAAGCATATGTTTCTGTATCTATGTCCAATGTCGATCGAACTCAAGAGTAGTTTGAGTGAAGTTGTATTCGGTGGCACTTGCCGTGCTATGGTTATCCGATACGTCTTGAGCAGTTTAGATGATGAGTATGGAGTGGGAAGACACATCTTGACGTGTTAGTACCTTCCAAGACACTCGTTTCTCCCGTCACCAGTGAGTTTGATCCTGTTACTATCGTGTAGTACTTCCCACAGTATGTAAGTCCACACCGAACCATCGTTGTGATAGTGTACAGTAGAGTATCAACTCAAGTCCAAGAAGAATTCAACAAAAGTTGATATGCAAGTTCCTGAAGATAGATGACTTGTAGTTTGCTGAGAAGAAGAGAAGTTGAAGCAAGATGTTCAGCTTACTCCTCCTTCAGATATATGAGGATTGATTGTGGTTTGATTGATTGTCTTATGCTGTCTTATATTGCTTGACCCTACAGTCGTTGACGAGTTGTATCTCGTGATGTATGATTAGATATTGAGAAGACAGTTAAAGTACATCCACCACTGTCATACTGAACCTCAAGTTGAAGTCAAAGCTCATAGAATTGAGCGTTTGACACCCCAAGATATCAAGCCTTGACATTAGATGTACCTATTACGTCATTTGTACATGGCATAGATTGAATGAAGTGCTACTTTCACTACCCGTGAGTGATATGTTGCGGGATGATATGAGTTTGAGACGGACATTGTTGTCTCCTCATCCATCCATATAGTTAGTGCCATCACTGTATGAATTACAAGTCAACGGTCAAGTATAGAAGTGTTCTATGTTGATTCGGAACCACCGTTAGTACTTGAAGATTCGTAAGTGAGTGATATGATACAAAGAAATCTATCAAGGTTGTTGCCGTGATAGTGTAATCATGAGCTATTACCGAGGTAGTTAGTTCAAGAATTCGTTTCATTCTACATGAGATGTTTATGAAACGTGTATAGTCAAGATTAGTTTGGCATTAAGAGCAGATCAAGTTAGACGTGACCATGATATGGTTGGATGCTATTAGTTTGCTGTATACGACAGAGTCATAGTGTTACTTACGTGCACTTTGTGATTGCTGCAGGCGAATCCACAAGTTAGTGGTACCATTCGATTGGCTAATAGTCGAGTTTTGATCCAAGATTTGTGTTCAAGTATGAAATTGTAGGCAGTAGCTAGGCAGTTGATGCTTATTACAGCCCGCGACACAGATTGTTGCTCAATGCCAGACGCTGAGAAGTTTGAGAGTTCTCGAATGATATGTGTCAGTTCATGACAATATCACCGCTGTATAACCCAGTATAGACCCCCAAGATCGATTGACGAGTTGAGGGGACATCGTTCGTCCCATACTACAGCAAGGGGACGGATATTGTGTATCTGCCGTGCCGTCGTGAGTGACAGCAAGATCCCCATGCTACTAGCTTGTGCTGTAGATATGAGATATTCGATTACAGTACTACCATCAAGTTCAGAGAAGGAGAATCAAAATATCAAGTAAAGAATGATTTGTCCTATCGTTGTTGTATATATGACGTGTTCACTATCCGAACTTGTGTTGCAACTAATACGCGTGAAATGTGTGTCATGTTGTGAGGTAGTTGAAGAAGATGTGAAGCTAGTTAGCTTAGACTGAAGTACAGTAAGTCGTAAGCATACCATGTTGACGTGATGTTGATTCAAGTCAAGTCTGTGAGAGTGTTGGGATGGAGTGATACGAAGTATGTCCTGAGAGCTGAGTTTAGCTGGACGAACAAGTATATCCTTCAAGTGTGATAACATCAAGAGAAGAAGATTATCAAGCCCAATATTACAAGAAGTTCGAGTGTTATTCGAATAAGCAGAGAACAGATATCATGCTATTGTATCGAAGTTTGGTTGCATGTATGGACCATGTCGTTACTTTATGTTGAGTGGTTAGTAATGACCCGTGATTTCTTAGTTCCTCAAGACTACAAGATGCCATATGTCCGACATCGTTGTATACTACAAGTAGAGATGTAGTACAACACTTGTCATCAGGACAACCCGAGGTTGAGATTGAGATATCTCTGGGGTATTCTCTTTGTTTGGATCAGTATCGTATGTGCCTGCTATCACTGCTTTACTATTACTTCTGAGTATGTCGGAAGAGGAGAATTGGGTATCGTAAGTTGATGATGGTTGTGATACCAAGACTTTGTAGTTCCAATCCAAGTACGGATTAGATACGAACTAATAGATATTAGTTGGTTGAACAGCTCGATTGCTGTTGCACTTACTTGGAGGGACGACGATATGGTGGTTAAGAAGAGCTGATGTATGATGCTCGATGTATCGTCTGAACCAAACAAGCTGAGTAAGTGATTATGTCAAAGAATGATCCATTTGATTTTATACCCTCGAGTAGTAGTTGCTGAGATTGGTGATTAGCTTGAGGGGACATATCGTTTGGTTTTGATTTGATATGTGTTTAGATGAATTGAGTTGAGATTGATATGCTTGGAGACGACGAGTGCCAAGTTGGCTAGTCTCGTGCATTTGCTGATGAAATATTGTTGGTGATTTATATCGAGTAATCAATCAGAGATTCAAGAAGACGGCTAGTATATGCTGTCATAGATCATTTGGGAATCTCTATGTCGAGATTGGAGATTTGTGTAGTGAGTTTGCTACCATTCCCATTTACCACTTCAGCTAGTAGAATGTTGAAGTGCTACCATGTCTATTCCAAGACGTGCATACTAGACAATGTGTTGACAGATTGCATCCATTGTTGATGGTCACTGTTACGACCATGATGTGTTCATAGATTATGTCGCGTCGAATGTGCCAGAGCAGTCCTATGGTTGAGATGTTGCTACGAATCTCAGACCAGATTGGATATGACTGTTTTAGTGGCCGTACACGAGATAGAGTGAACCTATTCTCATGTGATGTGCTGGGTATGTTGGAGAGAACATTCCATCTACCATGATTTAAATGAAGTGAAGATTGGAGAGATGATCAACTGAGTTGAACGTCTTTAATACCAAGTCTTCGAGTGTTAGTATCAAACTAGGTAAGATCAGATGATGATCATGTGCCATGATGTTTGTGCTCGTGATGGCGGATAGATGTTCTTTTGTGGGTATCTATTTGCTATGGGTACGTTAGGAACATAATAAGAATAGATCATATGGGACCAGCCGACTAACTGGACATTACTGAGCAAGGAATTGTTGGCAAGGTGTGAGTATGTATCGTATTCAGGGGACGAGTCGCTTATACTGTTTGGGAACAGTGAGTATACTTGATATGTATACGTTATGTATTTGATATGTATATCATCTACACTCTTCAGTTGAGGTAAGGATCATCCTGAATTGGCAATGTGCCGATGATAGATGTACCAAGCCAACAAGGACAAGAATTACGTACGTATCATCTTTCGAGATGACCTGCTACTGGCAGCAGCGGTATGTAATGTCAAAGTCCAACTGCTCATGAAGAAACTATCTCACGATAGTGAGCCCTTCCTATGCAAGTTAGATTGAAGTGAATCCAATCAATTCAATAGCCACTGCTTGGATTGTGTTGTAAGTATATGCATGTGTTCGGTGATAAGTAGACGAATGTAACAAGTTCGACAACGAAAGGATGAGACTGTATGTCTATCATATGTTGTTTGAGTTTGGCATTGTCTGTATAATGAGCCGAGTGTTTATCAACAGGATATGGTTAGTGTACCACATCTATTGTGAATGAGAGTAGCCGTCAGCTTTCCAGGAGTATGTGAAAGTGACGAAGCAAGTATCTTTAGCTGAGAAGATACATCGCTAGTAGTTGGTAGGAGTTCAACTACAACAAGTACGGTAAGTCCATTATGTACTGAATCTGATCTAATCATTACATGTATGGCAAATATGAAAGCTTGCGAGGAGTGAGAATCTCAAAGCAAGCTAAGAGTTTGTGATTGATAAGAGTTAACAAGCATTTGAAAGATACTTCTGTGCTCGAGTCGTCTATGATTTGAATTGAGTGGACGGAGACAGTAAGCTGAGTTCGAGCATGTTTGTATATGTGTATGAATCACGTGTGTCCTAGCAGCTCGTATGTGACGACTGTTGAGGAGTTACTAAGCTACAACGATCAGGCAAGCCAAGAGATGTAATGTGACATGAGATATGTCAACCTTTGTGATCTGTTTTGTCCCAAGCTGACTGTTTGTTATTCGTGGACGTATGTGAGTATCCTGTGAGCAATCTTGACCGACAACTTGTTTGTTTGGAATACTGGATGAATATCATATGTGCTTGTAAGTATGACGGTCAAGTTTGAGGGGACTGTTTCAGGGATACCGTGGTCGGATTGAATCTTTAGCGGTATATCTTGTGGCCAGTTTTATCACGGCCGTAGTGTTTCTTCTACTGCTTGAGTAGAGGCGGCTGCATCTACTCTGTGAATCGTTCGAACTGCCTTAGCCTTAATTGTTGGAACTGCCTCATGATCATGGTTGTTAGCGTTTGTTAATAGAGAGAGAGGTGTATTGCTCTCATAATATGAATGATCTCCTAGAATGGAGTAGAGACGATGCATCTATCATATCATCGGTATAATATCGTTGGTAGTGATTAGATACATCGTTGTAAACCTAAACCAAGTACTATCAGTCTCTGCGCTTAGGCAGAACTGATGGGGCGCTATAGGGCCAATGAGACCTAGCGGTCATCTCCTATCATTAGCACATTAGAGTAGTTATTGATTAGGATACATGTATGTTGCTTGTGGTATCTTTAGTAGATCCAGCTACGGGCACATCGTTTCAGTACCTGTGGATGGTATCCTTCAAAATCCCACTCTCATAATTTTTCTCTTGCAAAGTTGCAAGCAAGATAGGTAGATATCCTTCCTTCTCATAAACTGATGTGTTGCTATTGGTAGCACCAAACAGCAGCAGCAGTAACATACTTACGACTTTATACAGGGAGGAGATAGGTGAGTTGTTGTTTGTTCTAGTGGCGGCAAAAAAGTATTAAAAACTCGGAGTAGGAGGATCTTTTTTTTTTATCGAAGAGTGCAACAACAACTGCAAAGAACCCGTACTATCAATTTACTAATTAAATCCTCGTACCTCTTCACTGCAATCATATATCTTATATAGGTACATAATATAATCAAATTACACAAAACATTCAACTATGAAAAGTAAGCCAGTCCTCTTCAGGCGGACAACAAGTTCAGTGCCCGATGATAATAATGCAACAACACAATTAACCTCTGGTCGGGACAGTCCAGCTGTCTTCCTTGAACCAGCACCAGGCTCGGGTGGGCACATTGAACCATCGTCTGCAATACCAATTGCAGATGCTACACCGGGAGATGATGTATCAGTTAATACACACAAGAGGAAACAGAGTGGTATCCCACTTGAGGCAGAAGAGATCTATAATCGTGCAAGTGTACAAACTTCATTAGAACGGATTAATGATGAAGAGGAAGGGGGTGGTGGTAGTAGTAGTATACCAGCTATAGGATTGAATCGATCATTCTCGGAAGCAGACATGCAACAGATGGATCATGCACCATTACAAGTGTCAATGTCACATGAGACTGATGCTAATTCAACAATGGCAGGGTCAATAGGCAGTTCACCCGCTAGTACTATACCCGAGTTTTCGGATTTATTTCCCGAGGATAATAATAATAATATTATTGGCAGAGTTAAACGGGTAGTACGCTCAATTGTATCTTCTCAACGGGGTGTCGCGGCAATTGCAATGCTCATGTTTATTATTGGATATGTAACAATGAAGGGTGGTCATCCTCGTACAAAACAAGTGGGTATTCCCATTCACAATCCAAGTACAGGTGGCGGATTCGATGTTTCTACACCATCTCAAAGTAATAATCCAGACTCTAAGGAGATTACCATTGGAGAATACCACGACGAAGAGGTAGGAGTACCCA
>Ga0214480_101181_pt1 | contig 11744 bp, 4 predicted proteins | sample M1_20Mar14CPVII9_3_FD_165042 | JGI IMG/M metagenome (GOLD analysis project Ga0214480, IMG submission 165042) | Marine eukaryotic communities from Monterey Bay, California, United States - M1_20Mar14CPVII9sort6BwellE17 | ecosystem: Environmental > Aquatic > Marine > Unclassified | place: USA...
TAATAATGATTCGGCCAATAGATCCATATCATTACCACCGAGGTGGGGAAGGTCAACCAATTGCTTGATCGTAGCATTATTAGATTCTACCAAGTTTGCAATAACTTGCCCTTCCGAGTAGGACCAGGTTGGATATTTGATATTAAAGGTAATATCATTCATATCCTTTAGTTCGTCTACTACGATTCTCGTCTTTCCACTTTCCTTACAAACTTTTGCATACTTTATCTTGTCCCTATTCCATGCCACTTTGGCTTCATACGACATATCCTTATACTTTTCTTCATCACTTTTACTATTCTCCAGTTTTTCTTGCAGTACCTTAATTGCATTATTCATAGCTTTAATGCCTTCATCTTCATCACTATTATTAGATTCAGATAGCATATTCTTTACCATCTCTAAGTTATCATCAATCAGCTTCTCTGTTTTCTCACGGGCACCTTTAGCCTTCATATGTAGGCCTTCTGAGTCTTGATAATCACGTAGATGGTTTGAAACTCGATCCTTTAGTTCATCAAGTTTCAATTCGTCTTGTGCTACTTCTTTCTCTTTATATATGATTGCATTAACTCGATTCTTTTCCATATCAATAGGATACGTATGCCGTTTTGATTGTTTAAGTTCTTGGGTTAACTCATCATTCTTCTTCTGCAATACCGTATTCTTTAATTCTAACTCGCTTAGTTTCTTCGTCATGGTTTCTATTTTAAGTTGCATCTGTCGTTTTTCAGATTGGTTTAATAGCATCGTGTGCATATCAGAGGATTGTAATTGTAATGCGTCGATATCTGTGGTGGCTCTCTTATTAATGTGCTGACGACAACAATTGGCCGCCCCAAAAAGGCAGTTCCCTTCGGTATTAGTATAAGGTATAAACGATACAAGCAACAAGAAGAATTATACAGCACAACTATTGGAGTATTGAGGACTATTACAAACTACACCTGACAATCTCATCACTCATCCTACACAAAAATCAAGAAACTTCCTGATATGAAACTTAATGAATAAATTCCATTAACTACCTCTTACTCCTCTAGTAGAGAGTCGCGTCTCCTATTCCATCTTAGAGAGCCTACAATTACACAATACACACTAGTCTACAGATGTACACCTCATTTGTCGTTGCAATGATATTGATAGTAATACTGCTCACCGCCGCTAGTGGTATCGTTTCAGCTAAAACTCATCACTCATTTCATCAAGCTTTCACACCGCCAATCAAAATAAGAAGAAGGGAACCCATCAATAAGCATAGTTCATTACTACTGGCCAAGAAATCATACGATAATGATAAGAAGAAAGTTAGTCAACAAGAGATATTACTCGATTTAGATAGAAAGTTTGATTATGAGGGAAGGATAAAATCGAAGATAGTTGATGTTTCAGAAGATAATGATGATGATGTACTAGAAACAACAGAAGAAGAAGAGGCATCATTACCGCATAGATGTGCTCTACTTACTATATTAGGGTGAGTGTAGGAGAAACTGTGCAAACTGTTACGGTTGTTGTACCTAATGACCTTTGTTTGTTTTGCTCACATGATGTGTCATTTTAATTCAATACATCAACCCACAGCATGCCAAACATGGGCAAATCAACATTACTAAATGCCCTCCTATCGGATAACTTGGCGATTACAACATCACGACCACAAACAACTCGTCATGCAATATTGGGTGTAATGACAACAGATTATAGTCAACTATGTATCACTGACACACCGGGTTTAATCAGTATGCCAAGTTATAAACTACAAGAGGGTATGATGGATGTTGTGAAAGGTGCCGTACGTGATGCTGATGTATTCCTAGTTGTTACAGATGTTTATAGCGGGTATGATAAGGAGGAGAATGAAGATACAGGCGAGGAGGAGACGGTAATTGATGAAACTATGGGTATTGGAGAAGAAATGTTGAATAAGTTACAAACATCACATCGTCCTGTGATTGTTTGTGTAAATAAGGTTGATTTGGCTGTACCGAAGGAAGATCGAATAAAGAGAAGTGATGAAGAGAATGCTAATTGGGCATATAATAATACACCAATACAGGCAATACAAACTGTAGCACGATGGAGATCGGTATTACCTGATGCCTTTGCTATAATACCGACATGTGCACAAAATGGATCGGACGATCCTGGTGTGGAAGCTATTCGGTCTATATTATTGGCAAATGATCCAAGTATAGATGTCGGCCAAGCAATTCGTGGATTAGGAAGACCTGTACCTGGTATGTTTCGTGAGAATAAGATGTTAATATCAGATGATGAAGCGAGGGAGATACTTCCCATCGGCCCACCATTGTATCATCCAGACTTCTTTACAGATCGAACTGATCGATTCTGTGCATCAGAGTTGATCCGTGAGACACTATTCCTAAGTATGAAGAAGGAATTACCATATTGTTGTGAGGTACGAATAGAAACATTTGATGAATCCAAACGATACTTGAATGATGATGATAATACCAAACAAAAGTCAATGATACGAATAGAGGCAACGATATTAGTAGAACGAGATTCCCAAAAGGGGATAGTAGTGGGTAAAGGTGGTGCGAAGATTAAAGATGTTGGAGTTAATGCCAGGAATAAGTTACAAGATTTCTTTGGTTGTAAGATATATCTAGACTTGCGTGTCAAGGTTGATAAGAATTGGAGGGTGAGTTTGTATAATAAGTTATGTGTGCCTTTGTGCATATGATGTGTTTCTTCTAGAGTATGTCTAATCCATTCTACCTCTTCTTTCTCACCCCAAATTGATGATTCCAGAACAATGCAGATCAACTTAAGAAATACGGATACATGTAGCTAAGATTAAGATTAGAGTATCTAAAGTAAATGACACTATCATATCTTGAGTTGAAAGTGTTTTGACGAATATAAGACGTGAACTTCTAAGCTACATTCAATGACTTTGACGGTCGGACCGCTACGATGAACCACGCCACTGAATAAAAGTAGCAATACTACTGTCATTTTATCTATCGAAATCCCCTCTCATCAACATCCCCACTCCTTCCTCACATCACAAGAGATGGATAGCAGTGAAGTATATAATAGTGCCAATATTCGTAGTGTAAAGGATGGTGGCGTGGCGCTGAAGGAGAAGCTCCGCCGCCATCGATTCCATCAACAACCTAACAATCGATGCTGAATCAAAAACATCAACAATCTATGATTGAATCTCCCATGTTCAATATGTCTAACGCTGCACGACATCATATACCACGAAAGAGGAGAAGGCCTCTACAAACATCTATGCAATAACAGCATAATCGTCGGGATCTACTAAAGCATACGATCAATCATAATAAAAAGCAAAACACAAATAAATTATATAGACGAACTACACGTCGTGTTCCATCGGGTAGTAATGCAATGCCATTACGATTTAGTAGAACAGGACGATTAGTTATTAAACCTAAGAGTGTTTATACTCCAATTAAGCAACCTATCATCAAGCATGTACTGGTAGAAGATACACTTCCAGAGAATATTATTGATGGCGATAACGACACAGATCTATCCAAAAAGAATGATCAAGCTGGTATGAGTATAAGCAATACAATGCAATCTTCTTCTCATGAACATAAGAAGCAGAGGTATTATTATCGGTACCACATGCATCCATGCCAAACAGTAACAACCGAGGATGATACAGTACAACAGAGAAAGTATATCAGACGGATCCAGATAATCGTATCAATCAGCATCAACAAATTAATACCAATCAGATAGAAAATATATCAGAAGGAAGCATCAACAGTATCTCGATATAAACAATATTCATCACGAAGATAATGATACGAATGGGTACAAACATTTCATGGATCCAGTCTCAGAGATTGGCAGGTTTATATCTCAATCCTGTGTCGAACTTAGAACTGCTTTGAATTGGTGACTTAAATGATGAAACATCGATACAAGTAGATGACGAGTTGCAAAGTGAAATGTTTACAAATAGTACACAAGTAAGAAAGGATATCGAACAAGAACCATATCATAAGTCAAATACTTTATCTGATAGACAAGCCAACACTACCGCCGGTCATCTACTCATTAACAACACATCCTCACTGCCGCAACTTCAAGCATACCGACACAAACTAATAACATTACTGAATCATGTAGAAGGTAAGATGGACAATATTAGTTGTTAGACAGAAGACATCGGCATTGGAAGACCAGTTCGGGAAGCAAGCGAGCAACTAGAGTAGGACTAATGTGCAATGACCGATTCAATACAGACAAATACCCCCTGCCCCCCGTGACAATTCTAGTTACACAGAAGACGGAAAGAGTTTGAGAGGGAAGCAGGCGATCAACTAGTAAGGGTAGTAATGCGCAACACCGATATGTAATTGACAAATACCCATGCTCCCCGAATCAAATGGCGGCGCCAAACAGAGTAAAGCAAAAACGATCTCAAGGTCATTCCCCCTAACAGAAATATGTCATGTCGGAAAGCAGCACACCGGAATGATATATCAAGGCAATGGGAAAGCGGTGTCTACCTATAAAATTTATGTATAGAATGATAAAGTATAAGATAGATCGATAATTGATATGCATATGATATGAACAGATGTAGATAGTAAAACTGCATGTGAATAATATCTCACTGATTTTGTTGGAGCAGAAGAGGTAAAAAAGTTGTCAATGATGAGCCAGGTATACATAATTACATCTTACATCCTAAATAGCAGCTGAATGGCATCAGAATTCAACAAACTTCTACTTCTAGGTCTCATTCCCACAAAGGCAACAAATTGAAGCAGCCAGCTAGCAGCCAGCAGCTCCATTTTACGGCAGATCTTCAGCTCAGGTGGTAGACGAATTAATGGTTTTGTTGCGAGCGCAGCGAGCGAATTTATGTATGATATAAGAAGGTTAGATGAGATGACAAGGGAGACTATCTCTCGTGTTTATCAAAGCACATACTATCTTTGTTGTGGTGGTCCTGTGGCAGAAGAAGCACACAGCAAGCCAACTTTAGCTGCTCATTACGAGGTTTCCTGAGGATGCTGAACACCAATTCTACTTGTATCATCAAGTATTATACACATAGAGAAGGTATCTACTCTCTTTTGCTATAGTGGAACAATGATACGTCCATTTCTATGCAAGTCTAGACAGAGATAATATTCTACCATGTTTACATTTATTTTTCTTGTGTATCTATATATTATTCGCATCAGAGGGTGTGATTTCAAAGTATTTGTATCTTATAACAATCAGAATCTACTTTATTACAATATGAACTGGTTTGTGGTATGTTATGAGATGATTTTTATGCTTTCAATGCATTTATTGTCATGTGTACCATCTTGTACCATGCGAGCTCATTGCAATCCAATATCCATTGTTTTTGGCAATAAATCGATCTATGCAGTCTTCTAGTACCCCAATAGTACTACTTCAATCACCCTATCATCATTTGTACATACAGGATGATGCACATAACATTTTGTGCATATCATGTGTGCATTTTATACTAACAACCAATATCGTATCCAATCTACCTCCATACGGCCAGACCATGCTAGATTTGCAGCAGGATACATGCTCATACATCTAATATTGATTGCTGTACATCATCATACTTATTCTACCCATATTGCTCAGTGTAGAGTTGTCAATCTAACATAAGAGTAATTCGAAAATTGAAGAAGGTAACGCACGACATCGATATAGCCTCATATCAAGTACAGGAGGTATGATACTTCCATCAAGCACCAATCAAATACATTTCCGATGAGTGATATCGCGTTGATGAGTATCAGCTTGTCCACAGCCTTCGTAAATGAGGGAGGCCGCTGTTGTTACTTACTAATCTATTTTTTGTTGTTGAATCTAAATCGAATATGATACCATATCTCCATCCCACAAATCATCTAATACCGTTGCAGATATTTTTTTTATCAATTGTAGGGTTTGACGGGAGATACTGGTGCTCACGGTAGTGTAGTATGAGTCTGGTGTTGTAGATATACACATCAGCACTAATATTGTTGGTGGTGCTCATCATACAACTATTGATATTGCAACGAGTAGGCGGCTTCAAACTGACCAAAAAACGATAGCAAAGATCATAATAATTAATCATCGAATACCAGCAACAATATCATATCGACTGCAAACGTCTATATACTCGTTCTAGATGTGCATACGCTCGTGCAATTGAATACACATCAGCGGAGTAGTAACTTCAGAGTAATATTGTGACCAAACCACGATAGATATACCAGATTTCTCACATGTACGTTGTACCGCATCTATTGATGACATACTAGACCAGATATCATATACCTACCATCTAAATTAAAGTAGTAGTAGAGCAAAAGAAGCGGACGCCATGATGAGTGCTTTTTTATCTCGATTGCAGTTTGCTTCTGTTTATTCTTATAGTATATCTTTCTTTCGCATTAACTCACAAAAACAAGAGAGTATATCGTGTCCGAACCATTTGTACTATGTCCTACGCGTCCGAACCATTACTCTTTTACCTGATATTTTGACCGTGATCCGGACGCTCGTATAAAAACGCTAACAAAATAGTGTCCGGACAAGCAGATTTGCGCCACCTGAGCGAACGACCTGCCCATTTTACTAACAAAATCTCTAACAAATCTCTCATAATTTTTGCAAATCAACAAATACAGCAGGTATTCAGAACAATTGCAATATAAGTATGTTGAGGAATAAGCAATATACCGCTGCTCGTCAGGCTCGTCGTGATACTCGTCGTCATGATCCCAGTAGGTTTGGACACCATCCTTACCCGCGGCACCAGCGGCACGACGGCGGTCGTCACGATGATGCTCGCTTAGGGGATGATCATATTATGTCCTCGTCCTTCCGTGAGTATGGAGAAGTCAGTGATCGTGAAGTCAATGGTGTTATGATCCATGGCGGTTGGTCGTTTCCACGTCTGTCGACACACATACCACAGCGTATTGTGCCAATGACTAATGGAAGAGAGGATTTGTCATCAAAGCGCAAGCTCTTTGGAACTATGTGGACTCCACCTCCACCGACACCTGAGTCTGTATCGAGGGGTGTTAATAGTAATAATAGTATTGCTCGTAGTAATAATGTAGTAGAGAGTTCCGCCTCTCGATCTGCCTCTCGGCCTACTGTCAGCCGAGAAGTTGCAGTGTCTGTGTCTGCACGTTGTCTTGAGTTTGAGTCTATGCCAACAGAGGTTGATCAAACTGACACACAAAATGATAATGATATGCAAATTGCAGACACTAATGACACGATAACACAAAGGGATGATGGTTCGGATATGGTGGCTGCAAGTAGTAGTCGTTCTGCTGCTCCTCCTATTCGTCATTCAGTTACTGATGAGACAAAGCAGGGAGGAAACAATAACATGGAAAGTGAAGATGAAGAGATGGAGGTCGTCAACAATAGCAATACAACAATAGCACAATCTACACAAACTGGTCGGAGTACTCATTCTGATATGGATGATGAGATGGAAGATGACTTGTTTGGGCAAGTAGAATCTCGTGCTACTGAAAGTACTCAGGCTTCTCCTAGTAATAACACACAAGACACAACACAAATTGAAGAGGAGATAGATCATAGTACAGTGTTCGAGGCGCCAAAAGTTGACATTATACGTCCAGCTATTGGTCTACCGCATGGATGGACAACAAAAACATATCATCGTAAAACTGGCAAGACAGCCGGCAGAGCATATCATATGTACTATTCACCAAAGAAGAATAAGAAGTTCCCTTCTATGGTACAAGCAAAGGAGTACATAAAGATATTATCACAGCCTGATATTGATGGAGATGAGGACGTGGCGTGGGAAGTGTTTCAAGCAAAGCGAGAAACAATGAAGGCTGAACGAAAGGCACTAAAGCAAGAAGCAGCTGCCTCTGCTCAACTAACCAACAACGAGCCTGCTGTAGAGTTGCCGTTACCAGACCTTGATCCACAAGAGACTCGTGGTCTCTTAGATCCTCATGTCGAGGTAGAAGATACCTCGACTCAAACATTCCAACCTCCTATGGTACAGCTGACTCAGCAAACTGTTCGTGAAGCAAGTGCGTATGTAGCACCACTAGGAGCCGAAATCATTTTAGCAAAGGCTAGTGATAGGGTCGGCGCCAAAGAAGATCAAGCCATTCTGATCAGTGATGTTCAAGACTATTTGACCTGCAGTGATAATGATTTGGTATCGATACAATGGTTATCTACTCGTGAAGTTGTCGAGATCCCCAAAAGCTGGACAAGACCATGCCCAGAACGCCGCTCAGCTTCTAACAAGCCGTCGTCGTATGAAGATCTAGATGATGATAAGATATCAAGTATGATGTCGACAGATGATGCAGATGCCATTGAGAAAGCAACTAAGGCAAAGGCTGCTAGCATGAAGGCAAAGAAGAAGAAGATGCGCAAAAAGAAGAAGAAGAAGAATTCTTCTTCTCTGCTTGTTGTTGAAGAAAGGGGACGTATGTTCTACCACAAGAAGAAAAAAGGTACAGGCAAATTCATCATTGAAGGACATTGGAACTTTAAAGGTCGCCCCTCTCCTTCTTGTCAAAGATTCAGGCTTGTCCATACCCTTACTGAAGGCCAACCTCCCGCTATCCTTCCAAAGGAGGCTATCTTTCATGGGTCATTCGAAGGTAAGGGCAGGGAGAGTTATGTAAAGGAGGAAGAGAGGGATGTGCATCTATCATTCACTCAAGTAGAAGGAGATCCTAATGTACTTGCCGTGAATGGCAGAGGCAAGAATCAATTTGGTTCACAGCAATCAAAAGCCGTGGGTTTGATATCTTTTGGTATGGCTTTGCTAGATGTGACAGGCCAAAACCATGCAAAAGCCATGAAGTTGGCTAAAACCACAGAAATTAGAGTAAACCCATAATCAGTATCCTTTTTTTCTTCAACTGGTATCTCGACTTTGCAAAGCCATAGAAATACCAGCAAAACCATATTTGGTACACTAAAAATACCAAAGCCATACATAAATAGACCAAACCCATAGAATCTGTTTGAAATAGTTTCCGTTGCAAGTGATTTCGCTAATATTGTGTGTAAAAGACAAACTTTGCCTTATATAAATTCTACTCATAAAAATCACTAAGTGGAAACAACAACAACAACCTCACTTCTATGCTACTATTACTACTACCTCCTACTTGTATATACAATACCATCAACAAGAAGATTATCGCCCATCTAATCTATCCTATTGCAATAATCAATCTTTTAGTCGACCGCTGCGCCGCCGCCGTCGTTACCTCTGCTCGCCACGTAGAAGAGAGGCCGATCTCATCATAAATCATTTCAACCAATACACATCGACATCACCTTGCTTCTTCAGTATGGTGCCAACGCATAGTTTGAATATCAGTATGAGTAACTCCAGAATAATCGATATAGCAACACGACGACGACCTAGTCGGTAATAGATTGATCGGTCGGACGATAAGGATAGGCAAACGGCAACGAATAACGGAGAGTGTTGATGAATAGTATGTGCCATCGGTTCTGGCGAGTGTTGAGATTGGTTGAGACAATGAGAACTGGCACGCATTCTTCGGTTCGATATGAAGGGATGACGATGTTTCTTCGTGATAGCAGTATGGTATGATTATTAGCCGAAGATTGTTATGATGTTGATGTAGTGAGAAGAAGAGATAGAAATACATACATACGATGGTTGATGATTGATGATAATATCAGATATTGATTGTAAGAGGGTGTGGAGTGCGGAGCCGAATAATAGAAGGAGGTGAAGTACCATCATGAATATTAGGATAGATAGAGTATAGAAACATAGTAGATCAAACAAACCAACGATATTATTGTTGCAATAAATAGGATACCAGCATACTACAGACCTCGTATTATGACAATCATGGGTTTGCTATGCCATGCATGGCTTTGGTTGATCGCTAAACCATGGTTTTGCTGTCACAATCCATGGGAGTATAACCCTTTTCCTCGGATTGCCAACCATATCATGGCTTTGTTTCTTTTTAGCGATTAGGTGATGCTAACATTTTATCTCATGGGAATAGCAATACCATTAGGGAACATTAGTGCCATATCCATGGCTTTAGCATGGCTATTGAGCAAAGCCATAGCAAAGCCACGGCTTTTCATTGCTGTGTTCTTATAAGATATCTGGTTCTGCAATGAAGATTACCGATGGAACATATGACGCTGGTAAATACAAAGTGGCTCTCCTCAAGAAGTATACCAAACTAAGGGATACTTCCTCCAAGAAAAGCGATGATGCAGCTAATACTACTAGTGCTGTACCGGAACTAACTGAGGAGAGGGCAGATATCTAAACATATGATATGTATGTTATTATCGGAGGATACCCCCTCTTTAAGATTTGATACTGCCGAAGTACAACCATGAAGATATGACCCGCATGAAAACCGCTAATGCAGCAATCCAAGGAAACTACCATAAAGAATCAAGAAGATATGAGAGATATCTCATAGAACATGAAAGATAGTACACAAGAAGAGAAGTACCACAAAAAGACCTCAAATGATGAAAGATACCTCTTAGATATTGCATCTAAAGAGGCACTCCTTCTTTGCGGGGACAAGGGAAAAGAACCACAAGATGAATAGGCCAAGAAGAGTATAATACAAGTGGCAATTGTGTACAGGGGGAAACAGGGGGAAATGTTCACAAGAGCACAGACAAGCACACACGTGTATGCGTGTGCCGTGATGCACAAACAAAAAGATACCATCAAAAATTTGTCTCAGTTTAGTTTTTAGACAAACTCAAGTCAAAGAAAAGCTCTCACAATGCTGATGGTAATGTCAGCAGCGTAGTACAGCTTGTATTTGTAATGAATTAGAAGCATTATTTTATTATTATTAAGATGCAGTGTGTACCAATTCTTCATATCATATGCATAAGTTTACTGGCAGTAGATTATAGTATCCTTGCATCATCTTCGTCATCATCATCATCCTCGTGGCATCAACATCAAAGTTATACAAGGGATAAATCTAATGGTAGTGGTATAAGCAGTGGATTATATAGGGGAAGTACATTTGCAACTAACTCGAGAAGGAGAAGTACATTCGTCCAACCATCGAGTTGCTGCTTTGCTACACATCATCAATCAACAACAAGACGAACATCATCCATCATCACTGCTACTCTCTTTCCTATATGGAAACAACGTCGATCAAATACAATCGAATCAATACTTAATCGAGTAGGTCGAGTAGAGGTTAAGAGTGCTATACCATATATTGATACCCTGTCAACAGCTGAGGCTGATTTGGATATGACAGCTGATAATTTGTTGCAATCTGCAACTTCTGCTGTTGATGGCTTAACTAAGTTGAATGAAGGCAAGGATGATACAGCTGTTGATACATCAGCTATTGACAGCAATACTGCTAATACCGACGAATTAATTCCACTGGATGATTCCCAAGATGATGGAGATGAAGATATAAAAGAAGCTAAAGAGGAGAAATCAATTCTCATACACACTTACAATTCCAATCTGCTAGCTACAAATGCACATAATGCCACCACAAACACCGCTACTACTGCTACATCTACATCAAATGCTAATAATGACAATCAAAATCTAACATTAAAGGGAGTAGGTATGTCCCAACGTCAATTTGCGGCATGGGTACAGTATTATATAACTCACATGTCTGAGGATGCCAACTTCATGGCTTTTGCATGGTTTTGGCCTGTCACATCTAGCAAAG
>Ga0214480_101182_pt1 | contig 11740 bp, 4 predicted proteins | sample M1_20Mar14CPVII9_3_FD_165042 | JGI IMG/M metagenome (GOLD analysis project Ga0214480, IMG submission 165042) | Marine eukaryotic communities from Monterey Bay, California, United States - M1_20Mar14CPVII9sort6BwellE17 | ecosystem: Environmental > Aquatic > Marine > Unclassified | place: USA...
TAGTCAAAGCGAGACTAGGTACCGTCTCCCTTGATTGTGAAGCTCTCAATACCATGGAAGAAGATACAGAGACTAAGTTTAGAAAGGATGCACTCATTAAGAGAAGTGAACTACAGGCTGAAGGTAAAGGTGATGAACTTGAACAGATACAAACATATCACTGGCCGGAGGAGAAACTTAAGAATTACCCCGAAGATATGAGAGACGAGGATCGATTCAAAATTGATAGCGCGGTGAAATTGGGTATTGCCCTTACTTTCCCCCATAATCCGTTCCTCAAGTTTGATTGATTCAAGACCACCCGCCGTGATTTCCCATCAAGTTTGTGCCTTCATTGGTCATCTGATCTTCTTATAAGGATTTCAGTTTTCACTTGGAAACTCGTTTTGGATCCACCCTTTGGTTGAACTGTAAGTATGTAAGTAATTAAGTCTGTATTTTCACTGCATGGTATCCGGTATTGGATGTGCTGCACAACAATTGACCGAATGAGCGTACATCATCGCTTGTGCAAGTGCTGCCAACTCTTTACATTCCTCAGTCTTAGCATATAATTTACTATCCATCTCTACCATTTCTAATTGATGAAACTCATTATCGTATACTGAATTACTCTTTAATTTATCAACTTTCTCGTTACTAAGAGATTTATCTCTTTCTAAATACCCAACCTTTCTCATTAGTTTGGCCCTGGTTGGTTTCTTGGATGCATTTGATGTGACGGCAGATGGATTATATACCACGTTATTAGCAGCACCCGAATCTTTATACACGGCGTATGTTGTAGACGTCTTCTGATTACCTCCCTTTTCCACACGGTGCCCGAACTTCCTCCTTTTCTTGGGCTTATATCTAGTATAACTCTTCTCCGGTGCGGGGGGTGGTTCATTATTATTGTCACTACTCTCCTCCATTGTTGATTCTATTTAATCTAATTTAAGGACTAAGGACGAATAAACCGTACGCCGAGTGCGATGCATCCATACGTTAGTGTGGACTGATCATATCCAGGTGACTTATACGCGGACGATTGGTTGATGATATTATTATTGGTTGGGTGGATATATTGTTGTAGGTGTTTATTGACGTATCTATTTTTTCTATGTGTGAAAAATTCTTGCTACAATATCTCGTGTTGGGTATTGTTGTGCCGCGGTGGTACGGCTGCTCGAATCATTATTATTACGTGCTATACGACGGGTGGTACTATCTCGGATATACGTCGGATGATACCCAATCGGTTGTTGTTGATACCAGTAGGTGCATATCGTATGTTGTGAGCAAGTTGGAAATAAGTTTTAGATATGATTTAATGTTGTTGCAATGTGTATACGAGGATTAACTTACCGGATATACCGCGCGGGACGATTTATATACGATTGTTGAATTATTAATAGTTGTTGTTATTATTTGGGTGGTGTATGTATTGTTTTATTGAGGTGGAAGTATGTGTAGAGTACAAATTCAATGTCAGTTGATTAATTATTGAGACGTTTGCTGACGACTATAGACAATAGCGTTGAGGTTATTGGTGAGCGGCTCCAAAAAAATGAAATAAGATTACCCCACGGTTAAAAGGGTTAAAGTAATTAACAACTATGACAGTTATATATAACAATATTTGATGCACCCTTGAGTATCTAATCTCATCTAATCCACCAGTGGCAAAATACTACCGTATGAATATTAATCCCATGCTATCCAATACTATCTGACCTAATATACTATCATTTCATATTGCTGCTAATACTTTTTATTGTTACTATTGGTACCCGTAATGCCAATAGTTTCTTTTCCGATTGTTGTGTATCTGATGCAAAGGTGTTCATAACAATTCTACACATCGATCCATTGATGTATGCACTCCATTCATGTAACTATCCATCATACTCAACTTAATTACTGACTACAATTAATGTGCACACAACTTGAGTATGATGTATTGCAATCATTGTGACGGTGACAACACACTTCTTCTTTATACAAACAGCACTCACCAAAAAGTAACATAATCATCTCTCGGTTGATTGTTGAATTATCTATTATTCCCTGTGTACCTTGAATTAGAATATAGCCGATCAACTGAATTTAGGTTCAATCATTGCCTTGGCGATGATCCATTTTTGTTCTAGCGTTTTTTTTTGTGATGACTACACAATGGAGATTTTAACCTCATTTAGTGAAGAAAACTGACTAGTGGTGTGCTCATTAGGTCATTACACACAGCCCACCTCAGTTTTGTTGCACAAGGGAGATGCCTAGAGTCTAGTAGTCTGTTCAACCAAAAGAAATGACAGCTCATGAGAATTAGAGACAGCTCTACTATCAATAAAGTGGGAGAGTTGACCACGAAAAGTGATCTAAAGAGGAGGTAAAATACAGTTAATGCGTATATAGAAACTAAATCAGAGTCATTCTAAATTGTCACCTCTTGTAGTTAGTGTTGTGTGTTCATTTCATCTTATCCATCTCTTGACGAAGCATTTTACTTGATTCGGATCCTCTCTCTATATGATCTAGTGCTGGTGTGAGCGCTGCAACAAAGTAAGCCCATAGCTGAGCGGTCTCAGGTGTCGTGCTCATCGTGGACATCCACCGGGCATCTTGTAGAGCCAAACTAACCAACTTTTCAGAACATAGCTCCAAGCTAGTCGCTAGCTTGAGTTGACTTGAAATATTCATCAAAGATGATATTGCTTGATCCTTAAGTGGATTGTTATTCCACAACATGGCAATTTCATTTTCTGGGTGTCGGGTGAAAAAGTCTTGGATGGTCCGTGACGCATCGTGGCATCTGCAAATGCCTTTGGCAATTGCAACAGCGTCAATAGAGAGCCTTGGTGATAGGTCCCTCTTAGAGGCAACAGAAACTCGGCTGATTAAGAACGATAGGGCAGTATCTAGGCACTGAGATGCTAAGAGTGCATACTGACAATTTCTCTCTGACCAGGCTGAATGGCTCAGTAATGGTTGCTCTTTCTGAGCTGTGACAGGGACAAAGTCCCACCACGACGTCCTTGAGGATGCCCCCGACTGATTTGTGGTTGATATAATCTTGATTCGTGATGAGTGTATTTGGTCTACATTGAGTAATCTCGTTGGTAATGGACTACTTGTAGAAAGTGGATACTCCGACAGAGTAGAAACAATGCGCAAGACGCTACGTTCTAGTACGGATACTGAATCATCAATATTATTTGACAAAGCACTTCCAAACATGTTCGAGCTGCTCCTAGTATCTTTCAACAATGTCGTGTAGGTTAGGAGCAGCGTTTCAATGAACTTGTTCGTCAAACCACCTTTTCTCGGATACATCCTAAAAAGTTGGTCAGATGTTGATGAGTATATCTTCAGCAACTCATATGAGTCTACTGCCAGTGCAACTTGGTCAGAAGTCGAAAGAGGTGAAGCCAGGAGCCCATTGATGAGGCTCAAGTGGCCAAACAAAGTTGAGGGAGACAATAGGTGCTCTTCATTTGCTCCTAAATGCAAAGACAAATATGTAGACTCCTCTTCATTAAACGACTTGGCACAGTCAAGAAGTTTTGTTGTGATCCCTACACGTACTAACATCTGCGCACCTTCCTTAAATAGAGCAATTTGCTCTAGAAGAATTGCCACATCACTATCGCTAGAAAGTAGTCGAACTAGTTGTGCAATTTTAGACGGGATTGAAACAACATTGAAGATCTTTGAACAAAATGGACCACTGTCAATTGAATTGAGATAGCAAAATATTGATACAAGTCCTGACCTAGCTGCTAGTGCAGTTACACCATTCATTGCTTGATGGGCATTAGCATACCTCTCACTCTCGTTAAAGACAGGATAGGTTGATAGTTGAAAGAGATACGAAATAGTATTGACATAGACCTCCCATATTGCAGGAGTATTCTGGGAGAAGATAGAGTACCCCACATCTTGACAAAATACCATCACTTTCGTCAGAGCGTAACTCAAAAGAGCACCTCTTCTATCATTGAGAGAATATCCATTAATACCGCTACTTTCAGAGCAAGATGAGAGGGCACCAACAATAAGGCAACACAATCGTGTTACATCCTCTTCGACAATGTCTTGGCCGTAGTTAGCTCCAATGAGAATGTCAATGAGACTAAGAGCAGCAACACTCATAGGCATTGCGCATTCCGACTCGATATTACCAGCTAACGATGCATTGTGTTCGGTATGTTGAACAGTGTAATGACCAAGTGCATCTAAATGGCTAGGATTTAGCAGTCTTGAAAGGATGTTGTATAAAAGGTCTGTGACCGTCCTTGTATTCAACTGTAATGGCAATGAGTTGGCTTGGGGGGGCACCGTTACATTGTCGTTCCTCAACGAAGAACAAAGTAAGACAGCTCTCACCAACTCACTCCATGTCTGTGAAATATTTGCGCACGCACAGACACGATAAACAAAGCTGTTCCAAGCTTTCGCCCATTCTCTGTTAGCATTTTGTGTTGCGGAGTTCTCGGGATATTGCTCACTCCCAATGTCTTGATAATGACTGAGTAATCGTTCAATTTCAATAATTTCGTAACCAGAGTAGACCTCAGTTGAGCCTTGCATAAGCCTTGAAGACTCCTTTAATGCATCACTTGATGGAGCAGATATGCCTTGCAGACGTTCTTCAATGAAGCTATTGCTTGTCTGACCTAGAGGCATGTCAATCAATGATGATAACAGTAATGAACTCGTCTGGTTCAAGAGACAAGCAAGTAGAGACTGCAGGTATTGATGAGCTTCGCCAGAGGTTGGCATTATTGTGATGACACTGCTATGCTTGCCTAGCTGTCCAATGAAAGAGTATAACTCAATCGTGACGCATTTCAACAGAGATGAGATGCAATGCAATACATCATTGTTTCTTCCTGATATTTCAGCATCGTCCCCATATTCGAGGCTGAAACTAGTCGATATTTCATGCAAAATAGACTGTGTTGAGGGACCCTGCATCCCAAGGTAGTGAAGCACTTGAGTTTGCCAGAATTTTGTGCGGCGTAACTTTTTCGTCAAACGAAGTAACTGACTTTGTACATTGACTGGTAGTGTCTTGTCAGATGCCATTTCACAGACATGATGGAGCAGCTCAAAGCACTTGGTGGCAGTGGATGATGTCTTGGGATCGAGAACAAAGGAACGGTCAGCAATCAAATCCAGCACTACATCAAGAGAGTTGTGCCTTGAGGAATCCCCTGATAGGCCGAGCATCATGAACGCGAGATCCAAGTTCGTACTTTTGTAGGCCGATGGTGCCGAAATCTTGTTCAGTATCAAAGCCAATATGTCATTTTGGATATTTGTGCTACTCTCTGGCATACGAGATAGCCCCCTTGCAAAGGCGTTCCCCAATCTTACTCCAAACGTATCATCCTTTCCACACAATGCATGTGGCAATGTTTTTGTAATATACGAGACGACATTGAATGCTGCATTGGCAATCGACTGGGAGTCTGATAAGGAGGTAGATTCATAGCCAACATACTCTGTAATGATTGGAAGCGATGAAGATCCCTCGGCGAGTAGCAGTGATATTCGAGTAACATTCACCTTCAGTTTCTGCACAAATTGATGTCCGTTTGAGCAATGGATAGGACCTTTGAACAATAGTGAAGGGACGATACTGAGTGGTGCTAACCCCTTTGTAGCTTTTGCAAGTGAGTCAATGAATGGTTTTTCACGTGCAGCAGCGACGCAAAGTATCCGTAATGACAATAACAGGATACGCTCTTTCCACAACAGTGCATTACTTGATGATGCGTTGTGATTGCTACTCGATTCAGAATAGGAAAGAATCAACAAGGGATTTAATGGACAAATCATCCCTTGCTGAATATCCATCAACATTGCTTGGAATGTTTTATTACTGGTGAGATGGTGATCGAATCTAGCCTTGGTGATTGCACCAACTGACGAATCCTTCACGGTTGGTGGAATTTCACGAAACAAAGACTTGGCAAGTGCAATTGAATGTATGCTCTCGGCGTACTCGAAAATTGACGAAACAGAGCTGCCAGATACAGAAAGTAATTTTTCTATGGTTTGGAACAAAATACTTTTGTCTTTTGACAACAGGCTCGCTAGAATCGTAAACCCTGGAGACTTGGGAAGAGGTACTTTGTTACTGAACGATGCCTCCAACATTTGATTTCCATTGCTTGGAGTAATGCCTTGTGTTGGAAGGAGCACATTCCTAAAATCTTGAATAGAACAATCCAGCTCCTCTTCGCTGATGTTCTCTGCATCAACAACAAAAGAAGACGATAGCCCCATATCAATTGTGGTCATATTGGCATCTTGATAAGGCACGACGTATCGAACAAGCACTGCCTCTACAACTTCAAGGGCACGTTCTACCAATCGACATTCTTCGCTCACATTCTCAAACTTGATTTCTTGTATATTCTTGTCCATGGCAGTAGCACGCGGTAGAATAAAATCAGTAACATAATCAATGTACGGCCCGCATCCCGTACGTAGCCGCCACTGACTTCCAAGGTTTGATGGACACCCTGCACCTTTGATGAGTGTTGATAGTAGGTAAAGGAAGCCTTCAGTTGCACGGAATGAACCAAGGGGAGTTTCAACATGCTCAAACTTATAGATCATGCCATAATCTGTAGATTCTGGAAAGGGATTTGTCAATCCATTAGTAGATGATGATTGTTTTTTGCTAATCAAAGACGAAGTCGGCATCGTCCCAGCTCCAGCGGCAAAAGAACTGTATTGAGAAAGTAACTTGATGGGGACGAGCTGGCACATTTCCAATAATTCCCATGCACGCCTTGCACTTGTTGCAGTTGACTCAGAAATGGGCGCAGGGGAGCGACGATAGTGTAATAGGTTGGCAATTGCCGTGAATGCCATACCCATAATGTCAGGGGGGAGAGTAGTGACGGTTAAAAGGGAGAAGAGTATTTCAAGACTACCGTCCTGATATACACTGCCACTGCTACTACCACTTGGTGATCTGTTGCCAGTACCAAGAGTTGGCAGTTGAATGGCAAGGATAAACTCACATGCATTGTCACATTTTGATGATACATTGGATATGAGACATAGTAATGCCATGAGTGTGTTCCGCCCCACCTCGTCTAGTTCCTTTTTCTTGGGAGCAGTGTTGGTATTGCTAATATTGTAATTGCCTTGGGTGAAAGAGAAAGAAGGCGAGGATGCATAGTTACCCCCAGCACCTCTGACGCCGTAATAATACGAAGTGGGCATTTCATTCTCTGGATTTGGACGACGGATTTTCGAACTCTCCTCCTCCTCAGCAACCGCTTCATCCGGACTGAGATGTTCAGCATACCAACGTATGGAATCAATGATTGTATTCCATACAAAGTGCATGCGACGATCACCACCGTGAGAGCTTATTACGGATGTACCAGTTAGATACGAGTGTACCATATCTGCACCACTCACACCATCTGTTACACCATTCGCAAGAGATATTGTTGCCAGGAAGGAAAGATACACAAATAATGTTGAATCATTTTCAGATTGGAGTAAATCCAATGTTTGTAATGCTCGACTGGGGGAAAGAGTCATTACTGACAACTCCTCGTCTCTATCTGGCTGCTGCTGCGCATCACTAATATACCAAAAACATTGGGCACCTATGGGATGTACCTCGACAATACCCGATACTAATCCGAACACATCCTCTAAACAGTCAGGACGATCCATGATGTTAATCTTCCTAGGTCCAGAAATCTCTTCATCGTCAGGTTCTGAATCCTGCTGTTGTCCTGCCCATTCACCAAATTGACGTCGTTGTTCCTTCTCCATCCATTCACTTTGGGCTAAGTTTACTTCCTCGTCGTACCATTCTAAACGCGTGATTGGAAAATTGCCTGATGTACCAAGAGCGTCAATATATTGCGCTGTAAGTTCCGATAGTGTTGATAGGTAAAACTCGGTACTACTACTTCCCGAAGAAGCGGAGGAAGACGATGGTGGTGTAAATGATAAACACGATAGTGATGGAAGTAAAGAAAACCTCGCAAATGTTAATGCCTTCAATTGTGATGCAACCATTAGACACTTTGAGTATGTTGATTTGATATCACCCGCACTAGACCCTGATGATCTACAACCACTTTGAACGGGTGATCCACAAATTAACATCTGCGATGCGGCATTACGTAACAATAATGCATATGGAACTAATAATAATCCCCATATGTCTTTACGTTTCCATGATTTTTCAATATTGTTACTGTTTGGATCTAATCTTTGATTTAAGGATGATAATAGTGCTACATCAGCGACTGATCCATTGGTGGGTGGAAATAGTGCATTTCCAATACCAAATGAGTTAATACCATGTGTAACACGATTGACTAATTTGTGTTTAGCATCAAAGGCACATATAACACTCATAATGAGTGTTGATGTACATTGTAACAATTGAGGTTGACCACGTTTCCATAATGACGTTACTAATTCACTTTGCCATGCTTTTGGGTCTTTAAGTTTGGGTTGTAATGGTGCAAACATTATTTCTTGTTGTGGCTGTTTCTGATTTAACGCCAGGCCAAATGGATCGTGACCTTGTTGTTGTTGTTTTTGCCAAGCTGAGCTATCTCCTAATAATGCACTGCTACCAACTTCCCCAACAACTGCAATATTGCCACCTACATTCTCATATGGACATGGTACATCTTCAATCAATGGATCCAGAATTGGCAATCCTTCCGTTCCTTCTTTGCCATTGGTCAAATCTTGTATCAAATCAATTAATGAACAAACTTCATCAACACTTAGTTGTGTATGATATGATATAAAATATAGACTCTCGACTGTAATTTGACGTTGTAATTGTGTGAAGCCTAACAAGGCATAATCCATATCTGTTGGTGTGGCAAGGGGCGGTGCGGTTGAGGGGGTGCCAAAAAATTCAACAGTCTGCGGCTGTTCAGTATTTCTGCCACCACAACTACTTGCCGACTGTTTCTTCTTCACTAATATCAAATTACGAATATCATTAATCTTCCCAGTTAATTCCTTAACATTTTGAATTAAATTTGATATCAATCCTGATTTTAATAATTGATCTGTTGCAATTAATATAGTATCTTCACTACTATTTCCATTTATAGAACTCGAAGAAGATAGTACGTCAGCAGTCTCAATACGATGCTTAATTAAATCGGATATAGTTGACAATAAGGCAGATCTTTCTGTAAAGTATATATTCTGTGCTGTTTGAACTGCTACTGTGGTTGCTGATGATTCTTTTTTGTTTCGTTTGGATGGAGAAGGCTGCCCCGCTCGTAGGCATATTTCTTCCTTTTGTTTGTGTGTTTCAGAATAACCATCCTTACCGCCCTTAATCAACAAGTTGACAAATTCACTTCTTACTCCCCTTCTTTCTTCACTACTTCCCTCAACACTATGATTATTTTTATCAACATCCCCACCGCTATTACAAATGATACGACGTGATTCGGCATACAAACAAATAGCATCCATTTCATCAATGTATAAACATTTTGATATAGTTAATACATCTTTAGCTATTTGGGGTGTTATTATGGTTAATTGATTGTTCAATATTACATAACCTTCATTAGATGGTGATGCCTTATTGCTTTGAGTGGTGGTGGTATAGGATGGATTGGTATAGTGGGAGGCCATTTGGAGTAATTTCTTTCTGAACTCTGGTGGATTGGTGGGAGGACAAGTAGATAGAGTAGTTATAATGGATGTGGGATTACATAAATAGCTACCAACTGGACCCTCCCCAATCTCTTCTCCATCCATTCCCTTTCTCCCGCTTTTTGTGGTGGTGGATGTATTTAATAATTGTATTAATTCTTGTGAAGCAAATCTACTCCCACCTCCACCATTGGAATTGAAATTTTTATAACGTAATAATGTTGATTCAACTAATGATTGTATTAGTAATCTTGGATATTTTGTATTGTAGGATGGTATTGTTGCTATTGATTTATGATCGTAATTGGTTGAGAGAGAGCTGGTTGATGGTTTGGTGGTTGGGTTCGTTGCAGAGGGAGTTGAAGCTCCAAATAAAGAGCATGCTGTAGGGTTTCTACTAGCAGCAGCTGCTGTAGACTTTTGTTGAGTTGATGTCTCAACTGTTGTTGCTGATTGAGAAGACATTTTTCCAAAACTAAATCCTCCTGTCAGAGAATAGTCGCTGCAGGTTGAGCACCACTTGGTGCTGCCGTTGTTGGTGTTGGGGCACCAAAACTGGTTGCCATCTTAATCCTACAACTTTTCGACACCAGTATTTTTATGGAAAGTTGGGGGGAAGGGTCGGCAGCACCCCGACCAAGGATACCAATATTTTTGGGGTTTGCCTATATTGTACCTACATACGAAGGTAAAATGAGGCAAATCACTAACAAATCTGAAATATGAAGGTCTTCCAAACAACGAAATATAAGTATAGAGACATAATATCCAACGAAGAATTGCATGCTGATTCTAAATATGGTATTATTATCTTTTTGCAGTTATTGTTAGTTAAAAAGTTATAAAGTATCTGGAAAAACGTTAGATTAAGGATGGACATTCAATAATGACACTGTGTAAAATATACACTAAAAGCGTTGTTGTAGATGACAAGTTATTCTTTATAATTAGATATTGTGAGACCAACTAAGGTTGGGCTCTCATTTTCTAAGTAAGAGGTAGCGGTAGCGTACGTACATAATACAGCGTACGCAAGTACTCGAATGGTATCCAATTGACACTCCCCTATACCATATTCGCCATATTATTTAGCCAAATCTCCAGTGTTACCGCACCAGAAAAGAGAATTGGCCTCAACATACTCCAAACATTAGATAACCCCAATGCTTGCTAAGGATGTCGGCAGGATTGATCTTGCCAGGAATGTGCACATACTCATATGTACCCACAGTGGCTGACAACGATAGTGCCATTCTGATCATCCCACCTAGCTACGGACACCCGTTTGTTATATCAGTATCTTAGATATTATGTTGAAGTGATATCTTGCGCTCGTTTAAGCAAGAATGAATCGCCGTTTTGTTGAGGAATATACACCTCTTATAGTAGGAATAATTGTAAAGAACCAAGTAATACTGTAAGGTAATATACACTATATCGACTTCAAGGCCTATTGGCAGCAGTTTTCACAGACTATTTTCATATGATTTTTAATCTTATATTATGATGATCAAAAATGGCACCTCCAACGAACGGTCAGAAAACGGCATCCAACAAAACCTAACCTTAACCAGTTCCAATAAACGGTCAAATGCCACCAATTCAACGATCGGCTCTTGGGGATACCGATTGGATGTAGATTGGCAGATTGGAAAATATTTTGGAGCTTATTGGAAGTAGGGAGATAATAAGAAAAAGGATTAGCTAAAATCATAGGTAATCTGTCCTTATTCATATAAACTATTGTTATTGTTGTATAACTCGTTATTAGTTGTTAATTACATCAATATCTTGTTGCATTAAATCAATTGCCCCCCCTGCACGCTCTCTTTGTAACATCAATAAGCATCACGTCATCTAATCCACTGCAAATACTACCAAATTAATTTATATCTAATGTATTATGCAATACTATCTGGCCTAAGTATCTAATACTCTGTATTGCTGATTGCTGCCAACATATGTTGTTACATACATTATTATTGCTTCTTTCATGAGTATTTCGTAATGCCTGGCATATTTATGTTCCAATTTGTTGTGTATTTGATGATGCATAGATGTTCGTATCATCAAT
>Ga0214480_101184_pt1 | contig 11730 bp, 7 predicted proteins | sample M1_20Mar14CPVII9_3_FD_165042 | JGI IMG/M metagenome (GOLD analysis project Ga0214480, IMG submission 165042) | Marine eukaryotic communities from Monterey Bay, California, United States - M1_20Mar14CPVII9sort6BwellE17 | ecosystem: Environmental > Aquatic > Marine > Unclassified | place: USA...
GGGAAGTTTTTAGGTTTCAAATTAGTGAAGAGCATCGTATCAATCGAACATTTAACACTTTAAATGATTTCTTAGATTATTGGTTTCATGAGTATCACAATCGTCAAGAGAGTAGTAATAGAATAGAGCCATGTTATATGAAAAAGGACACAAAGAAACAATCAGGACAAGGTCCAACCGGAGTCCAACAAGAAGCAGTGGAAAGATATCAAAAACTTTGCTACACTGATAAAGCGATATATAGAGCAATTGGAAAGGAGTACTTTAGAAAGAAAGTAGTATATGACAATAATTGATGTAACGAGATTCAGTAGATATCTAGGGCGTATCTATAGTTGCAATTGTCATCTCTATCTTTATCTATACTCTCATTCCTCTAATATCTTTCATTTGTTTTTGTGTGCATATCATATGTGCATTTATCATTCTCTCGGATTGGACTATCCCTACACGACCATACCTAGTAGATGTGTAGTAGAATCCATTCTCATACATCCAAAGTTGATTGTCGTATACTGCCGTGTATTGATCCGTGTAGAGAGTTGTCGGAGGCCGCTGCTGTTAATGCATGCAATATTTTGTTGTTGTAATCTAATTCGAATATATCACATCTCAAATGCACATAAATTATCTAATACCATCGGTGATATCGTATATCATATTGATTTTATAATTGTAGGGTTTGTTGCAGTATTGCATATCATACGTCTATTGCAATGAGTATGCGGCGTCAAACTAACCAATAAACAATAACCATTGTATGTTTTGACTATCATCGAATACCCGGATCATTATTGCAACTATTACAACTATATCGGTTTAGTTGTGTGCACACGCTCGAGCAATTGATTTTTTAACATTGCAAATCGTATAGAGGATGAATTGCATGTAGTGGATGATGATATACTTTATTGTCGGAATTGCAAAGACTGCATAAATAAGCACTACCATTCATCCAACGCTTATGGTAATACGAACCATGATTATTTCCATAGGATCGTATTTAGCTGTTGAAGAGATTAATATTGTGATGAGCCCACGTGCTAACTTGTAATTTTTCATGAACGTTCATACTAATTTGATCGTCACTTGTTCAGCCCTATTGCATTAGAAATACAAGGAGGCTTAACAATGAGAAGGAGCTGATCAACAACACCAGTTGTTAGATGGTTTTGTTGCCTCTCTAGCTTCTTCTTCATCTCTCTCGACTCTCATTCAGTCTCTCAATTTTTGCAACTTTCCTCGCCTAAAATTTGCTATCGGCCGCTTTCAACTTCGGAAGGTGCCTAAAATACACTTTACTTATCTTTACCTTAGTGTATGTAATACATTAGTTTTATCGCCAAATTCATTCTTAAATGACCACGAAGGAGCAGGACAATTTCTATACGTTGTAGTTACCTAGGGTAAACTGAACAACCAAATTGATGTCCGGCCAACTCATTATTCCTATAGCGTTGGGTGGCGGCGGTGGAGAGGCTGATCGACGGTTGCTCATCGATAACAGAAGGTAAGATTTGTGGACTGTGTATATTAATGATTTAAACTACACCGACTAACCATACACCACCTCGTCGAACGATAGATAATACGCCTGCTGCATACGATGGCTAGTTGAGGGATAGATAACGGCGCCGGCTTGTTGTAGATAGTAGGCAGTTAGCGTAATGATGGTAGTAGAGAAGGCGATTAGGAAAAAACGGTGAAATTTGCAATACTACTAAATAAATTAGTACATAGTCAATTTAAGATTCTCAGTGAATAAATACGTAGAGAAAATGAATTCGATAGAACCCTTAAAGTGCAGGATCAGTACAGCCCCAATGTGTGAGAAAAATAGGGCATTATGCCCCTTATTCAGCTTGAATACCAATATGATGGGGCATTACAAGGAGAAACATGGGGGAACTTCCAGGGCATTAAATGTGAGCTAAGCCAGGTGATATATGGGACATTTGACTACTTCTGATGTTTCAGTAAGGGAATGTAATATCCATATTTGTCCCATCTAACAACAAAAGTGAAAGTGCACGAATGCATACTGTTATGTAATACATTAGTTTTATCGCCAAATTCATAACACAGGGTGTCCTGCATTTTCTTCCTAGATTCAGCTGGCCGGAGGTGTTTTCCAATTGAAACAAGGTTCCAACTAGTATTACCGTTTATACAGCTCTATCCATGACGGAACATATAGCTTCGATTCTAACTACCTGCATCGTCTGTATCCGGCCCATAAAAAGGATGCTGCAATAGTTTATACGATGCAGTGTAGTAAAAGTAACTTAATATGAGGTTAGAATATCTAATTTAATATGTTATTTACTGCCATACTTTTGTGTGCTCTCATAATATACAAGTTTCTTGATGGTATATTTTGCTTATCTATCATTGTGGTATTGATGCTTTGCTCCCCACAGTTGACGCCAGCCGATATCTGTATTGTACCAATGTGCATTGTTAATGGTAATGTGATATGTGCATATTATGTTTTCTTCTTTATTTGTGGATTCGTATTTGCATGAGAAAACAATACTACACAAATCGGATGATCTACAGAATTGCATTGCAGTGCCTAACCACTACTAAATCAACCCCAAAATACTCTAATCCTCTTTCCACCGCATCAATATATTTAGATTAACTTTTATTTTGTGCCATCGGAGGGTGCAGTGCATTAACTTCTAACTTGTCGAGATATAATGTGCTACAATAATATCAAGCATCAACTTTTTCTATTCATTCTTGAAGAGTATCGTTGATAGGTGGTAAGAAGGTATACACGCAATATCTGCAATAATCAGGAAGGTATGACATATCTCTAACACGGGTAGTTATGTAGTATTGGAGCAAAGAAGAGAGGCCGTCATGATTGACTTGCAATGTGATGGTTTGGTATATGTGTGAGAACTGGAACCGTACTAAACCCATCTAGTTCGTATTAGTCACTTTACTCGATTGTATATCCAATCTTCGTATGTTTGTATTCATATTTGAAGGGCTTCTTGTGCACCCTTGCAAAGGGCTAGTCTTTGTAAGCTCCAGCACAAAGACGTCGCCCTTTTCCTCAGGTGTCTAATAAGAGAGATGGTAAGATATTAAGTTTTTCGTGACACACAATTATTGCAGATCCCCCCTTCGAGGAGTTTTCTATGTAAAAATGATATTACAGTAATTCTAATTATGGTATTGATATTGTCGGTCTTGCTCTCAAACTCAAAACATGTCTGAGGTGACTGGGGGCGATATATTGTGGCCATTTGATACGCCAACGAGGGCACACGGTTGGTTGGTTGCGAGCAATCAAATGAACCATCCCAGCCCAAGACCAGAGACCTTCTGCTATGGATCGACTCTCAATAAGGATCCCTTGTTCTGAAAGATATGGAACAATTGAACAGAGGAGGAAAGATCTCCCACCACCGGAGATAATAAGAGTTACCTATTCATAAATTAGAGGAGAGTTTGTGATATTATTAACTTCATCACCACATAACTTGGTCATATTCCAATTGCCAAATGACGGAGCTGAAGTTTTTGGATCAATTCCTCCTTTTCTTTAAGCTGATCATTCAGATTCTCTATCAGTCTATCTTTTGTCTTTAGTTCTGCCTTAAGAATCTCTACCCCGTTACCTCTCTCCTGGAAGAGTGCTCGAGCTTCAATTTCACTTGCTGTTGGCCTACGATTCCAATCTAGTTCGGTGCATGCCAAAATTAATGCTGACACTTCAGGATAGTAGCGCTTCAACAAAGGTGCGACTTCTCTTTTGTTACGAACGTCATAAAATGCTTTTGCACGTTCATGTTCTGACGTGAAATTGCTAAATAGCTCAAGCAATATTAGACCTAGACTGTAGATATCTGCAGGAGTTCCATACGTTTTGGATGTCATCTGTTCTGGGGCTGCGTAGCTGGCAGTTCCCACACCGGCTGTGTTGATGTTATCATTCAAACTAATAGGGAGTATGATGGCGTTTGCCTGTGTATCAATATTTACGCGATTAGCATCTCTCATCATTTTGGATAGACCAAAGTCTCCAATCATGAATGTACCATCATCCCCAGCAAAAATATTCTGGGTGTTGATAAATAAAAGACGTTACAGGTGTTGATTTCTTGGTCATGGAGTTGATGGAAGAGTAAACGTAATAGAATAGCTTACCGTTGGCTTTAAATCTCTGTGGACGATATCTTTTGCACTGCAATAGGGTAAATCAAAGGTTGTAATAAGATTAACGCCATACATGCTGTCATAAATCAATACTTACTGCACATGTGCCAAACCATTAACAATATGACGGAATACTTCAAACGCCGGACCTGCACGTGCCTGACGTTCATCTGCATCGAAGTTTTTACAGGTAGTATTTCGATGTTTAATCCAATCGGTTAAAGTACTAGAATTGCAAAGCTGCATTTGTATATAAAGTGTAATTTGATACTTAAATGTTGATGATGTTGAGTTCTGCTGCTTGTACTGCGGTTGTTTCTTCTTGTTGTTGACATTAGCTATGGCTTTGACCAATTTATTTGATCCTTGTCTTACATGAAGGTGCTGAGACTGATTGTCAAAACTATCTGCTTCACTGTCATCGTTCAAATCTTGCGTCCACTTGCTGACATCACTATCATCACCAGCATTATTACTCGTATAATATGAAGGTAGGTTATCCCAGTCATTGGCCTTCTTTCTTTCTTCAGGATGACTACACTTCTGAGGAGAAGAAGAAGAAGACCAATTAAATCCATCATCTATATCATCACTACCATACAATATAGCCTCAAGTTGTTCAACTGATGATTTCCCTTCGGTGTTATGTAATCCATCTATGACTCGTTCAATGTCCGTCAACAGCCTCGGTCCAACATTTACACTCTTTGATACTAAATCTTCTTCATCATTATCAAGACTGTCGGTCTCGAATGTATCCTTCGAATCACCAGTCATCCAGCTAGGTTCTAACCAGCTAGTATAATATCTAACACAATTACGATGATCCAACTGAGCTAAGCATCGTACCTCTCGTATAACTAATGCTAATGTCTCAGCATAATACCCAACAGTTGAAAAGGTTACGCATTTCACAGCATATGGAAGTTGTTCTAACTTATGTATAGCGTGATATACAGAACCGAATGACCCCGTCGCTAATAATGATAATTGGTGGAATTCACGTTGATATCGTGAAAGGGAGAGAGGATGATCTTCTACTGACCATGATGGTGTTGTGAATGATGGTATGTGTTTTCTATGTTGTGATCTGTTTGCAAGTGTATACTGTCTAAAAGATGAATTGTCAAAAGAAGTAAGTGTATTCGTTGTCCTAGACGAGTATGAACGATTTATTACATCATAATCCTTAATCTTGTTTGAATTTGAAGAAGAAGTTGTAGATGATACAGGTGAAGTGACTACAATGTTACCAACGGTTGAGGATATGGCATTAGAAGAAGACTCGTATATACTGTGAATACTTGATTCCAACGATGCGTGTCTTTCTAAATGATTTCTAATTGCAGATGCCTCTTTTTGTCTATATGCCATTTTCTTGGATTGTTGTGAATCGGCTTTGTTACATTGTTGTTTTGGCTGTTTTTTGTCTAAGTTGTCTTTTCGTATGTTATCTTTAATGGTTTGAAATGGTAATAGAGGAGGTTGGCATTGTCTTATATCTCCGTATGGAACTATTACACCCTCCTCTTCATAAGTTTTTTCACTATTTCTACCCAAATCATACCCACTAGGAACTAATCCCAACTCAAATAGAAACTTGATCGAGTTGGAATCTAATATGCCCCTTTCGTACAATCTAGTGCAGTATAAAAGTAAAAGGAGAAGGTGAGAGGGGATAGTGATGACAGAATATATGATACCACTTACGCAATTACATGAACCACAAATGTACGTGGCGTAGCATCATGTAATGAACAGACTTGACCTAATAACATTAATAGTAATGTTTGTCTTTCGTTTGCTAATTCTATAGAGGTTGCAGATTTTGATGGCGGGTCTGCTGAAGGTGCAGTAGAATGGGTCGGTGGTGATTGTATATTATGTTGAAGGGAGGAACATTGATGTATTGGAGTTTCAACGACGTTTTCTTCTTGTAATTCATTATCAATATTATGCAATGACAATCTTCTATCAAAATATGCCATGTTTCCAGTGAATCTCAAATTTAATTAGGAAAGTAAGTAAATAGTAAGGAATTTTCAAATGCAAGAAACGGGGAAGGATACCCTCATATGACGAAAAAGTAATTTGCTTGCTCTAATCCTCAACCAGAAATGTATTTAGAGGGAGTAAATTCCAAAGTTAAAAGATTCTATATCTTTTTCTTCACTCCATATATTTCTTTATGACATGAAGGTGAACTGTCACTACAAATGTAGGCGATATCTACTGTATTTTACCCTCTAGGAGGCTCGTGAAAGACCAAAACTGTTTGCTCTTGACTTGGATAGGCTGTGTCCCTCGCCTGTGGTATTGTATTCCGATGAACCCCTCAGCTACCCCTATGGGGAAAATAAAATAGTTGAACTATACTATGTATGGTATGTGTGGTGATGTCCAAATGCTGTCTCCGGTCACCTGTGGGGAGAATTGAATGCCCCCCCCCCCCCTCCTAGATTTGTCTTTCAGGGATTGTATTGGTTTTAATGTAGCCCCTGGTTTAGTAACCCGGGGGATAATTATGTTTATTCTTATATTTTGGCAATTCAATGGTTAAGCAAGATCGGGCAAGAATAAGAAATAGATATCCTCTGCCTAAAACAAAAAGCTTAGAAGATGAACTAATCTTTTCTTGTCTTATCTCATCGTCTAATCATACTCACCTCTAAGTGTATCGTTATTCTTGCAGAGAATGAGAACCCAACCTTTGTCTTTGTTATTAACAAAATGAATTGCAACATGTATTCATGGCACCTTATCTCTTACTACTCTACCTCATGACCTCAACCACCAACCCATACATCAAATGTTTTTGCTAGCTCTATTTCAGCTTTACCTTCTCGACAATCAACATTGAATGTGATGAAGAAGTCTGGCTTTCCATATACTCTAACTAATGCCATAGCATCACTACATGTACTATTAGTAGATTTACTCACGAATGTATTGTAGAATGTATTGCAGTCCATTCATCTCAATTTGACAATATAAAGTTGTGATTAGATAATATACGGATGATGATTTGATCGTAGTGATGATAGTATCAATGAATAGTAACAATGATTTAGATGTAGGTAAGTTGATAAGATGGTATGGTAGATTGATAGTTATGTGATGCTCACCAATTGCAAATTTATGAGCACAACAATTGCAAAGATGAAGTAGTGGCACGAAGTCAATGATAACTTTCACACCACTAGGTATACAATAAAAAAGCAACAACATAATGGATCTTACGCTACATAGGAATTGTACCGACGCATATCGCTTATTTATCGCTCACAGTGCTAATTTAGTCAATGCTCGCCTAAAATAACAAAACATCTTAAAATACTGTAACTTTTTACTAACAAATATCTTCTTTTTGCTAGTGACAGCAGGTGTGCCAAGGACATCACGGTGTGTGTCCCAGTAAGTGACATAACCAACAAACAAACACTTTATTAAAATTATAGGATCTAATTTTTCTTTTTGCCGAGTATTAGCGAGTGGTTAGGTTCCGCTACGTCAAAAAGAGTGTTCCCCAATACAGAACAGCGCAAAATAGAAAGAACTTCATGCTCCCCAACACATCTGAGAAACGCTCATGCCATCTTTTAACACTCGTCATTAATCCACAGAGTGCCTTGTCAATGATAAAGATGTGTCCTCTTCTTTCTCGAACTCTGGTCCTGCAGTTACGTATCTTCTCTAAGCTCTGATAGATAGACGAAAGCAGATACCAGATACGCATCCAGTTCAAGAGACGGTGTACACTCATGCGTTTGTTGAATGAGCTCACAACAACATTAACAAACAACAAACTAATCCTAAAGATTATTGTAATAGATCAACTCTATTATCTTGTGTATAACAGCATACAACCGTAGTTGGACGGACCGTAACAGAGCTGATAAATCAAATCCGATGATATTCAATAAAGTCCATTAGAATTGTTAGACAATACAGATTACTTTAATTACCAATCTTCTCATTCAACTTACGTTGTGGTACGGAAGTATACAATCTGTGTGGGAATATTAATAGATTAACAGTTCTCAATTGCTGTTTGAGAAGAGTAATTTAGTGTTGATTGTACATCACTCGCGGGAGTAACATCTGGGCGAGATTTACTAACAACCCTTAGTCGTGATCCTTTGCAACTGTGGCATATGATACTGCTAGTATTATATTAACAATAAAATTGGGTGGAATTGGCCAGCATCATAACCACCAACCGTGAACAACCGAAGTAGTAACCAACAAATATCAAATGCAAGATATTATTAACAACATGTCTCACAGGGAATGAAACCATCATTGGTTGACCCAAGTCCATCACCAGATACTACCTTCACCGTCATACCATATGACAACAATAATGATACTCTCGTCCTACGTGCAGGCAATCATACGGATCTCCTCAGGCTAGGACAGTACATAATGAGCCAGGTCCGAACCGTGTGTAACATCACATCATGAGAGAAATACTTGACATTACACCAGGTGGTATTTTGGATAAACTAATAGTGGCACGTTTACGTGGGCGTCAGGATGCCATTAGTTTAAAATACTCCATTATGGATTTAGATTGTAATGATAATGTCAATTATGATTGGATATATTCTTTGGAGGAAGATGGAATAATTGACGAGGATCAATTGGATGAACTATTAATCATAGAGTCTTATCTCAATTACATGCAGAACAGGACGGGACCCATATCAGATGGATATGCCAATATCACCAAATGCACACGTGATGATTTTGTCGTATTTACTATTTACAAAATGGACTCATACCATGGACCAAGTCTACAATGAAGAGGAGGCACGTGCTTCAAAAGAGCGTGGTAAATTACCAACATTACAGATACATAGTTTATATGGTCTACGTAAGGACAGTATAGATTGTAGCAGTAATAGGTTGGATATATGTATTAACAGGACTCCAGGTATGGGCGGCTCTAGCCGACCACTTTTCAATAGGCCAACTTCTGCCACTGTACCTCTGTGGGAAATCAACCTCAGATCAAAAATGGCGGTGTTTTGGAAAGCTCTGTTCTTGCTCAACATGACTGCACTATCGGTCAGATACCTATCTCATACCCCTGTGAGCAAGTACCACTTGAAAATAAGTCTGAATGGTACCTTTGGCTCTCACGTCTCTCAATTTATAGCCATTTGGTTGACCATGCAGCACGTGGCGATTCTGCAAAGTTGAGCTCTAAAATTTTGTCCGCTCATTCTACCACACATCAGCTTGGCAGTTGAAGTGCTAACTGCGAGGATACATTAAGACAGGTGTCTTATTCAAAAGTCAAGGCCGGTATGATACTGCGTTAGACAAGCTCCTTGAGAAGCCAACACCACGATTTGGGGATTGTCCAATATGCATGGTCCGGATGCCCAGTTCAACACACGGACGTATATTCTATGGGTGCTGCGGAAAGATGGTTTGCAGCGGATGTTCACATTCACCTGTATATGATCATTTAGGCAACAAGTCTGTCGACAAGTGTCCCTTTTGTAGACCTCTACATCCTACAACAGACAAGGCTTTGTTTGAGATGAAAAAGAAACAAGCGAAAGCTAATAATGCCTATGCAGTGTACAGTTTAGGGATAGTAGCCTATCTTTACGGAAGAGACGGTCTCCGTTGGAGTAGAAAGTTAGCGATGAAGCTTTGGCATTGGTCGGGAGACCTCGGTTGTGCTGATGCATATCTCGAAATTGGATTCCAGTATGGTTCTTTCAGATATAGAGATAAAGTCAAATCACTGCATTACATTGCAAAAGCGGCTGAATTGGGACACGAGGAAGCAATGTATTTTCTAGGCAAGTGGGAGATGATGAATGGAAACACAAATGAGAAGCAATCAAACATCTCACGATTGCCGCAACAAATGGAGAGCCAAGATCTTTGACTTTAGTACAGGAATTGTATCAATATGGACAGGCAACAAAAGATGAGTACACCAACTTTTACAATCATATCAAGAATATGTAAGTGAAATTAAAAGCGGACAAAGAGACGAAGCCGCTGCGAGTACTGGACATAAAAGATGCCCATCTCAAAATTCGGACTACATAATTTACACAGACATACTTTACATTTACATACATACCGTAGGGTTGAAAATTAGTGCACACTTTTATTTTGTGGTCGTTCCAGCTCAGCGAGTTTTCAACTTCAGAGAATCTGCCTTAGCTTATGACACAGCCCACAGTGAGGAGTGTGTCATAAGCTATTCTAAAATTTTAAGAGCATATGTTTTGGCCGAGCTGGAGTGACCACAAAATAAAAACTGCCACTTTTCCAAAGTAGAAAAGCTCCTCCAGAAGGTGATATTGGTATTCTTTGTAGGTAGGTATGTAGGACTTAGTACAAAGAGGTATCTTTCAGAAATTTCACCTCCATTTTCTTGTAAAGTGCTATACTTTAGTGATACATATATGGTCGATAACTCGGTCTGGATGGATGGAACCAACATTATTCTAGATCAGTTTTTCACAAGGAACCCAAATATGCAGTCAGAATTTGCTCAAACTCATTCTAAAAAATAAAGTGTGCACCAACTTTCATCCCTACGGTACAGACAGAAATATAATACTTACTATCCCCAAACCCCTTATGAGTTTCCAAATGTGAAAACTGACTTTGAAGTTGGAATATGCTCCTAAAACCAATGAGTTGAGTTGTGTAAAAGATGATAGTAGTTTATTGAGTAACAGGGGAAGGTGATAGTATTAGTAGCAGCAGCCGCATTATCAATAAAACTAAAACTCCTAGCTGTACAAAAGATAGTAGTACATTGGGTAACAACAAAGAAGGTGGAAGAGTAGTCATACTACTACTATAGGAAAGTGGATTGGGACTCAACTCTGTATTTTGGCGAAGAACCAAACTAATGGATTGAGATACCTTTCGATGACTCGAGTACCGGTTGATCGCTGATTCTGACTCAACGAGCGAAATGGTATTAATGATTTGTACCATGCTTTCGTAGCACAAGCGTACTGGATAAATGTACAAATGACTAATATGGTACTACAAATCAACTTTGTCATTAGAGCATCGTCGGCAATCAAGTGTTGAGCACAACATAGTATAAGGAAAGTAAGAAGTTGCAATATATCTCACATTGTAACATGTCTTCTTCTTTTCAGTCGACGTAAGCACCCCTCATAAAAAAAAGACACCAAAATATTGTGGAAGATGGAAGAAAGATTTTCTGGCTTTGTAGATCATAAGCATCCTGTATATATGGAAGATCTTTGCTTTCCAAGAGCTATGTATAAAGAGGACCTATGAAGAAAGGATTCAAGAGTAGTAGATTATTACCTGTATCTTAGATATGAGATGGAAGAAAGAATTTAACCCAGATTATTTTGCAAACAAATTAAGATACAATAGGGCATCTAATTCTAATTAGAAAACATAAACATGAGTAATTCATTACTAAAATTAAGAGCTGACGAAATAGATGCCATACATGGTTTAATAGACATTGCGAAAGGCAAAAACACCAAAGAGCCATGCACTACTACCAATACTACAGCTAAGATCAAAATG
>Ga0214480_101186_pt1 | contig 11707 bp, 7 predicted proteins | sample M1_20Mar14CPVII9_3_FD_165042 | JGI IMG/M metagenome (GOLD analysis project Ga0214480, IMG submission 165042) | Marine eukaryotic communities from Monterey Bay, California, United States - M1_20Mar14CPVII9sort6BwellE17 | ecosystem: Environmental > Aquatic > Marine > Unclassified | place: USA...
GGAAATGCAAGGCTGTCATACAATGAAACGTTTGTGGATTGTAACTTTAGTGGTGGTTCTAGACCAGAAAAAGATGTTACAAAGGAAGATTAGGAAGTAAAATGTAGATTCAACTATCATGTACAATCTGTCTATCTACATTTAATACAGTGTCGGATGACTTAAAGGTACTCTTATTAGTCTCTTCCATTCCAAATAACAGATTTTAGCACCTCTACAAACCCCCAAGGCCTTCGATTTCAAGCTGAGAACCAACCTTTGTTGCAAACTCTGTACTTAAGTCGATCAACTTTGACTCTTTATCATCCATCGGGACATTCCAAGTCCAAGCTCCTCCAGATTTTAGCACTCTACCCATCCACTCTACTGCTTGATCCTCTGGCCATTTTACTGTATCTCCGAGATTCCATTTCTCCATCATGGGCATGAACATATGACCTAGACTTGCTTTTCCATCTTTAATCATGAAACCATTATCTGATTCTTCAATTGTTGTAATCATGGGTAGATTCTCTGTACTACTAGGTGACGCTCTCCTCATTGGAGTTGGATGCCCATGTGTATAGTCTTCATATGGTGGACTATTATTCTGTACTGCGTGTGCTGCATGTCCTCCAATATTGTAAGTTAAGATTGCTTTTGGATTCGCTGCTTTACATACTTCATGAAGTAATGGTATATTGCCCTTATCTGCGTGGTCAAACCACCATCCATCTACCTTTGAGCCGTATCTTTCGGCATATTCTTTAACGATGACCTCGGCATATGCCTTCTTTTGTGTCTCGACATCATCTGCTCCGTATTTTTCTAATACAAATGCATTCCAATGATCTACACTTGGCGCTGTAGTTCCATTCCAATCATATGCTTTCTCTTTTCCATGATGTAGTTTCCCCGGACCTTTTTGTTTTGTTTTGCAAAGATTAGCATATGTTATGAGTATAAGAATTGATTACATATGAACATCACAAACATACCTTCAGTGGCCATATATATCAAAACTTTATACCCAGCTGCTTGAAATCCTTCACACAAATCCATACACAAATCTCTCTCTTGACATGATCGATCATTCATTGGTCCAAGAACACTATGCGGAGCAATGTATTGATCTCCAGATGCCCCTTGCGATAGACCAAATAGTACATATCCTACACCGGGAATAGACTGAACTTGCTTGACTAACGTTGAAACTTGAAAGTTGTTTGTAAATTTGATATTCCCTGCTTTATTCCTCCAACTGATACCCTGTTTTATATATAAACGAAGTGCATAAGATACGAGAATTGAATATGATGTGACATATATTAGTTTGTACAATCTTACCCATTTACCACTCATCCATTCAGCAGCCGGTTTGTCAACATCATCATTGTCATTAGATGATGATATGGAGAATTTTAAAGATATTTTGCCCTTCTTCTTGTCGGCCATTGATGCAGGGGTATCCTTGTCCTTTTTTGATGCCATTGTTGCAATAATATTATATATGAAGATGATAGATGATATTTGCAAGGTCTCTATGTCCATTCAAGGTTATATCGTCTATTATGGTGTCGTGAATGAGGTCATAGACTATTAAATGGGGGGATGATGCTTGCAAATCTTTTTCCCCAAAAGAGAACATTTTGCGGGAATTAAGTAGGGAAAGGTGAGCAACAGCAATCCTCTACTGCCTTCTTCACTACCCTCCACTATAGTGGTGATGATGAGGAGGAAAGGAGATAAGTATAATACAGTATAGTACTAAGCCTTGAAGGTGCATCAATTGCAATAATTCATCTATCAACCGTCTATTCCCATAAAAGTAAAGCAAATTTAGAAGTATCTTCATACAAAATCATGACAACAAAACAAACATCACCACCAATAAAGATAACAACAAGAACATTATCCTATATTGGTATATTCCTAGCATTATCCAATATATTTACTCTACTAGAAAATTTAATGTTGGCCGATGATCCTGCTCATGTTATCATCTTTAATGACTATTATGAAGAGGAAGATCCGCGATTTGTCGAATCAGATAAGAGCTTTGGTGAAGATGATGAAAGAGAGGATGATCGTGTCTTATTCTTGTCAGATGTGGGATACAACCTATTGGGCGGCAGTAACAAGAAACAACAAGATAGCTCTACAACTGATAATGACTTTGATAATGATGAAACCAAGATGGAACACGAATATTATGTCATGCAACATAAGAATAGGGAGGAGCTAAAGAAGCAGCTTCGTGGTAGAAGTTGGGGAGGCAGTAGTATTGATATGGAAGAACTTGAAGCTATTAGAGAGGAAGTTAAACAACGCTTGGCAAAGTTTGAGCATGAGAAAGAAGAGGAGAAGCAAAACCGACGTTTGGAAGATGAAGATGATGTTTCTACTGAAACAACTGAGGATACCAATACCAAAGAGGAAAAGAAACCAAAACGAACTAATCAAATACACAAAGAAGAGCAAGCTAAACCCAATAGCAGTGCCGAAGTTGATAGTATCAAAGAGAAGAAGGTAGACAAAGAAGAACCAGCTGAGGCTATAGCCAAGCGAGAGAGAGGTCTAAAACGACAGAAGGATGGGACAATGAAGAAGACAAAGTATACTGCCGTCAAGGTCATCAACAAGCAACCACAAGCTGAACTAGAAGCCAACTTTCTTTCATTTGATCTTGGTGGATCTGGATTAAAGTTTATGCCATTGTCAATAACAGATGAGTATGATATATCAACGGGAAAGCCAGTCAAGTTTAAATGGGTAAAATCTGTTGCTAGAGAAATCAACCTCGGTAGACTTCCAGGAAACATCAAAGAACCAAGGACGTGGATTGAGAATCTCATCCTTGGTTTCTCAGATCTAGAACTTGAATCAATGGAGGATTGGCCAGACTTTGGATTAGCTGACAGTCAAACTTACAAGCTATATGCAGGGAAAGAACACGAGGCAATCTATGAGCTAACAAAGGAAACAAACAATCTCGATGTTGCATGTGAAGAAATCTCTAAGGATGTACCGTCATGGGCAAAAGATATAAAGTATTGGTGTAACAAGTGGCGGAGTGTTAATGAAGTGTTAGGTTTTGACGATGCGGCTAACTTCAGGGGTATTCATTCTGATAGTATGGCTCACTTCGAGGGTGCCAGGTCAAAGTTACAACAAATATCTAAAGACTCCAAGGAGCCATCATTTGCAAGTTTTGGTTTTGGCACAGGACACACGATATATTGGACAAACACTAATGATGGGGCTAAGAATCAAACAGCAGCCGGAGCACCCTCAGTGTATGATGATGAAGAGATACCCTCTCCTCTCTCAATGGAGCCAGTAGACCGCATTCATGAGATACTTGTTGACATACCAAAGAGTGTCCTTGAGAAGAATCTCACATTGAATCTAGGAAAGCATCACAAGGTACCAATAGACAAGCCGTTGCCACTTTGGATGATATTAAAGGGAGGAATATGGTCATCTCCAGACATCTCCCATGATGATATTCGAAAGATTTACAAGCACTTCTTCCGTACTCAAGTCCTTGGAGCCATAGATAGTGGAAAGTTACTCAAGCCAGAGGCGATTGTATTATCGGGTGGGCAAGAGGAGCATTATCAACTTGCTGAAATGCTCAGTGGTATCATGAAAGAGAAGGGTATCAAAACAGTAGAAGGGTATCAATCGGCTAGTCATTGTGGAATTGCAAGACTCTCATATCATGATAGCCAAGTGAGATGTGATTTCAAAGGTGGTTCTGTTAAAAGTTGATCAACATTGTGTATAGACACAGTTAGCTAAGATTAGACGCAATCTTGCTATGTATTATGAGATAGACTACTATATTGGTCCCAACCGTGCCGATTAGGTGGTTGAGATTAGAATTTGAGGGGGGGAACGGGGAGAGGCCATATCAAAGGGGGTACCGCTTTTCTACTCTCATAATTTTGAGTCCACTAATTCAATATCGATCATATCTTGTGGGCTTGCAATAACATGAAGAAAGGTAGTAGTACTCCAATCACTACTCTAATACTCTCGGTAGCAGTGGCAATAGTTGCTGCAATAAGTTACAAATCACATCAATCTAAAAAGCCGAGTCGCGATGACGAAGAAGAAAATAAAAATGATAATGTAGTGAAAGATAAAGAGAGTGACGACAAACACCATACTGATGACGATATACCAGAGGAGAGGAAGGATCGTTCAACTAGTGATGCCACGCCACTTACTTCAAATGTTCACAGTAAAGTTGAGGAGCACGCTGTATCAGTAGAGGAAGTAGTAGTTGTTAGTGCATCTGCTAATAAAGAACATATAAATGAAACTAAACCTACAACACCTAAACAAAAGAAGAAGAAGAAAAAGATACGACCAAAGCTAACACCCACTTCATCAACTACACCCACTGAAGATAATAACAATACTGCCGAGGATGATTTAGGATTTGGTGACATTGCAACCTCCTCCAACTCACCAAAACTACTCAAAAAAACTATCAAGAAGTTACAACCAACTCCACAAAAGAAACAAGGTAGTAGTGTATCAAAAGGCACCAATGTCAATAATACACCACCAAATGTAGAAGAGGGTGCCAATTACAATAGTTTATCATCCTATTGGAAGAATCAAGATAGAGAACATAAGTTTGTAGCACCTGTTGATAGTAGTGCTTCTTTACCTACTTCTTCTTTGTCAAAACGGATTTATAGTAGTAGCGGTAGTGCTGGTAGTTTGGTGGATGATGCAAAGAAGAAGAAAGAGGTTAGTAGTGATGATGATATAGATACAAAGCAGGCAGTAGAAGAATCGAAGAAGAAAGATAATGAAGTTAAAGAAGTTGAAGGAGAAGTTAAGGTTGATAAAGATGAGTTAGTGCCCGGAGCTTCCGGAGCTTTAGATGTTACTGAAGCAAAGGCTTTGGGTGTCACCAAAAGAAAGGATACTGTTATGGAGAAGAAGATAGATGGTATTGATGATGTAGCTGGAGGAGAGGTACCCCCGACGACAACATCGTCTCCTTCCCCGGATATTTCAAAAGAAGATGCAGTCGAAACAACACAAGAGTTGACCAAGGAGACGGTAGTAGAGGATATTGTTGCTGACGGCATTGTTGATGAAGGTGATAAAGAGATGGTAGTATCAAAAACTGATGAAGAAGTTAAGCCAGTCGAACAAGAAACTGTCAAAGAAGTAGAAGAGAAAGGTATCGATACACCAAACAGTGCTAACGAGGACGATGATCAGCAACTAATCATTCCATCACCAACAACATCCGAAGATGAGAGTAGTAGTAGTAATCAACAACTAATTGTTCCATCGGCAACTGCTTCTGAGAATGAATCTAGCAGTAGTGATAAGGATGATGATGGGGGCGGCGGTGGCAGTAGTAGTAATAGCAGTAGTCAAGAATTTGTCAAGATATACAAAAGTCCGAGTAATGATGTACTTACTGAGTCCGAGTTCTTATCGCGAGATGTCACTACCACTACAACAGAGGGGGGAACAGATATGTCAGGGGAGGAGGAGGAAGAAAACACTGCTGAGAAGGCTGATGAAACGGTGGCGCAGTCAGATAAGTCAGGGGCAATGGATACACAAGAAACTGAAGATAATGTCCAATCTACCTCCCCAAACAAGGAAGATATTTCAGAAAAGGAGAAGGAGGACGAGGCAGCAGCTGCCGATGATACTAATAAAGAGGAATCAGTGGAATCATCAACAAATCAAGATATGAAGAAGAACAATAATAGAAAAAGAAACAACAATAATAAGAAAAAGAAGAAGGGAAAGGGTAAGAAGAGAAGATGAGCTTAAACTTAGTGCTTATATTTTTAGTCTATCGAAGTTGCTTTAATCAATCCCAATGAGTGCCGTAGATATTGTTCTTTCTTCTTTCTATCTTTGAGCTTATCCCATTCCCAATACGGAATTGCGACAACTGGCATCCCATCTAGACCAACAACTTGCCTGTGCTTTAGAATTGTACTACCGGTTAGTTCTCTGCTTCGACCGATAAAGTGAGATGGACCATCAACCTCAACGGCAATTTGCTTTCCATTCACATCTACTACTGCATCTATTCGATATCCACTTTTCATTAGCACTTCTTCTTGTGGCTGTAGATCCATTGATGATAGGATGGATATGACATCGTCTTGAAACTTTGATGGTTCAGGTATTCTTGAGATGAATGCTTCATAACACTTTTTCTTAAGGGGTGGAGGCAAACTAATGTCAGACTTGATCTCCTCTTGCCACAATTGCCATTGATGAAGCTGTCTAAAATCTTCCTCTATGAAATCATTCTCCTTTTTCCTAATCAGACAAGCGTTGATAAAGTCATTATTGAATACAGATGAAGCGTTAACATTTGCCACTGAATATGCCCAAGCAACATTTATCAAACTTTGAGCATTGTATTTGTCTAGATTTGCCAACACTGATGGTACAAGTGATGAGAATAGATGCTCATCGACTTGACCATTTGTAGCATGTGCCCATAGAAAGTTGGCAAGCTCCTGAGGTTTGAAATCATGCTGCCGTTTGATTGCTTCTTCTGCCAGTTTCTTGAATAGATTAGGATGTGATTCACTTGCAGTAGCAAATGCCCAGACAGTGTTGGAAAGAGTTTGTGGCCAGAACTCGTCTAAACTATCAAGTGAAATGATTCGATCTGCTATTTTCCTGAACAGTTGAGGATGTGACTCTTCTGCTGTAGCATAAGCCCATACTAAATCTTTCAGCGCTTGCGGCCAGAACTCATTTATGTTGGGGAGTTGAACTATATGATCAGCCATCTTCTTGAAGAGGATTGGATGAGATTCTCCTGCAGTTGCAAATGACCATATTGTGTTGGAAAGCTCTTGTGGTTTGAAGTTATGCAAGTTATCAAGTCCAATGATTTGATCAGCTAGCCTTTTGAATAACTTTGGGTGTTTTTCTTCCGCAGTTGCAAATGCCCACAATATATTGGAAAGCTCTTGTGGCCAGAACTCATTTAAGTTATTCATTGTAACGATATGATCTCCTATTTTCTTGAACAGTTGGGAGTTTGATACCTTCACATTTGCATACGCCCATGATATGTTGGAAAGTTCTTGAGGCTTGAACTCGTCCATATTGTTGAAACTAATTACTTGCTTAGCAAGCATATCAAAGAAGGTACTACCATCTTCAACTAGTACAACATCTTCTGCAAGACCAAATGCATAAATAAAGTTAGATAGATGTCGAGGCTCAAACTCATGAAGTATTGGTACTGATGAGCTTGCAATCTCTCTGAATATATATTGCTTAATCTTCGACTCATTGCCAATGAGAATATCTTGTAGTATTTGAAGTGGACTTCCTTTCACAGGTCTCTCTCTCTTACTAATCTTATCAATAATCTTTGCCAAACTAATAGCCAGTGTTGCTAGTTCTCTATAACCATATTGTTCGATGTCTTGTATACTTTTAGTTGATATCTTATCAAACTGATGAAACATTTGTTGCTGTAGTTGTTGATTAGTCCTCATAGGACCTTTACCTCCAAGAAATTTTGGTACCACTGCCCAAAAAGCCGATATATCACGAGGGGATAGTCTATCTAAATTATCATATGTCGCGGTAAGTGCTTCTTCTAATGATTTCATTTCAGACATTCTAGGAACTCTTCCTCTAGTACCGCGGCCGCGATGGTTTGAGGAGAAACATCGAGATTGCAACAACTTCAATTGCAATTGCAATTGATATTGAGCATAAGACGGTGCATAAGTTTGTGTTGCATCGAGAATACTGGCATTATTATAAATAAATAATGAGTATTGCCTACCCTGACTGGTGTAATTATATGAATGAATAGTAGGCAGTCCAGCACACGGAGATGGTAGAGTAATTTGATCAAGACATATCGTATATGATGTGAAGTATGTGGAGCAGATTTTGTTTTTGTGTTGATATGAGTTTCTCTTCATTATCCGGCGTATAGACGGCCACTGAAATCGACTCATCATCATTACCACTATCAATTGCCAATACTACTACTCTTTCCTTTATCTTTAGACTCATCCATCAGCATCGTGATACCTGCTATCTCAGTTCTGCCTGATTAAAGATATTTATGAGTGGTGAGCGATCAAACGGTACCATCTTAAATGAAGTAGAGCAATTATAAGATGATGATGGACTTCTTACTTCTCAATAGTATGCTCCTGGTATTGTGGTTAGCAGTGCTTCTTCATTATACGATATCATCTGTAATTGCATTTTCGACTACAGAATTACCGCAGAAGAATGACATTCATCATCTCCCCTCATTGGGTGGGATCACAAGTATCTTATCATCTCCTCATGTCCCATCATCCGATACATCAACTTATTTCATCGGCACAAAACGTGGCAAGATAAAGCAAGTTAATATACCCATAGATTTAAATAGTGCACAATCAACAAATGATTTACTGCAAACAATAAAAGTTGAGGATATTGAAGATGCAAATGGTAAGATAATCAAGCCGTATCCTATCTTCTCTCTTCTCGACTGTGAGATGTTAAACAATCATGATGTATTGGCCGGAGGAGGAGATCGATATATCACAGTATGGAGACAGAATAAACAGGGAGAATGGGAAGTAGTAGATCAACTTGGTCCTCATACTGGTTGGGTGAAAGATCTAGCGACTTGCAGTTGTTCGTCATTTGATTCAGAAGAAGATATACAATACATATTTAGCATTGGTTGCAATTGTATCGAGGTATGGTGTACAATAGACGGGGTATACAAACATGTACACAAGTTACAGATAGACTCGAGTGTTGAGTTGGGGTGTACTTTATCCAGTGATCTATTATGTCTTGCAACATATGCCGACGAATGTAGCAACTCCAAAGAGGAAAAGAAGAAGTACCTATTTTCTGGGGGTGTAGACGGAAGAATTCATCGGTGGAGCATTAGCAATAACGAGTTTCTCAGTGCTGGAGCATTCTCTGCACATGACGGGAGAGTAAACAGTTTAGCAGTTTGTCAATCAATGGGTGTCTTGGTTTCTATCGGAAGCGATGGTTATGTTAGGGTTAGTCCAATAGCCGATCCTTCAGGATGGAAAGGAGTAAGCTTGGATATAACTGACTACTTCAGAAAGGATAGTGATACAATATCAACACAGAGAAAAGCTACATCTATGTGCATTGTGTATGAGGAGTCAAAAAGCTCAGTCATTTGTGTTGGTACTTCTTGTGGACATATAGTACTGATCAACATTGACAAATCAGATAACATGATACATGCTTCAATTTTATATGACGTCTACATTGCTAGTGAGAAAGTAGAAGGAAATGCAGTTGTCCATGCACTATGTAGCACCCAATATGAGAATTCTAGCAGGATACTAATAGGTCACTCCAATGGCTTATCATCTTTAATGTACCCATATGATCAAGAGAATACAAATTAACATAAAACCAAAAAGCTTCTGTCAATATAAGGATGTTTATTCATCTTTTAATCAGTCATAAAAGGATACACAATTTTGAAAGAATACTTTCTCCTTCCTACTCCGCTTATCCCCCTTCTCCTTGTGTAGACGACTAAGAGAACTGTCCTCGGCCTATGTCCGACCATTTCTTCATCAACAAAACAGCTCCTCTTCTCAAAGACACATCACTAAAACTAATCCCCCCTCACCCCCTAATTATACTTTTTAAGCCTTGTTGTCTAAACGAACCTCCAAAGACCTGCCCATGTACTCAACACCATTGAGTTGTTGAATTGCATTCTGGGCATCTTGGGCAGTATAGTATCGGACGAAACCAAAGCCCTTCTTCCTACCATCACGGCCCTCGACGACTTCGGCACGATCAACATCGCCACATTGGCGGAAGTAATCTTTGAGGTCTTGCCATCCAGTTTCCCTGGAAGATCCGCGTTTGACAGTTTAACAAAGTTGAAGAGAGACGATAGTAAGTTCTGTTAGTGTATATGGTTTGCGAAGGCAATCAAATAAAGAGAGACTAAGTTCAAATGAAGTAGTCCATTCGTCGAGACTTCATATTGAACACACACCGCGCATTTAAAACAATACAAACGCGGACTTTCCAGGCCAGGTTTCCAACATATAGTTGACATCCTTCCTCGGAGGGCTGGCCGGGTATTCCTTGCTGTTGGTACCCTCCACCACGGTTGTTATTGTGGTGGTATCCACCACCTCCTCCGCCCTGCTCACGGTCCTCACGGACGAAGATTGGACGGCCGTTAAGCTCCGTATTCTGAAGCTCTCGGATGGCACGTTGTGCCTCATGTGGCTTTTGATAGAGAACAATACCACACCCCTTGGAACGGTTGTCACCCGACTTAAGAACGTCGGCCTATCAAAGGTTGGATGGAAAAGAATATTTGTCAGTTAATTGCAACCCCCCTACCAAATGAAGCACAAACACAACTCCATACACACCTTGTCAACATTTCCAGCTTGACGCATGTGATCTTTTAGATCTTGCCAAGTAGTCTCGTACGAGAGGTTTCCAACATAGACACTCAAACCACTGTTACCCCTTCCTCCTCCTTGGCGTTGATTCTGTTGCCAGCCTCCTTGGTATCCACCATCGCCTTCGCGCATAGGACGTCCACCTGATCCTCCGCCTCCTCCCTCACGATCTTCCCTAACAAAGATAGCACGTCCTTGTAGTTCAGAATCATTCAACTCGGCAATTGCCCTTGCAGCTCCGTCAGCCGAGACAAACTCAACAATACCACATCCCTTGGAACGTCCATCATTCATTGTCATTACCTCGGCATAGGCAACATCACCACAAGAACGCATGTGATCTTTAAGGTCTTGCCACTGAACTTCATATGCCAAGTTACCAACATAAACACTCTTGCCATCTCCTCCTCCACCACCACCCCTCGGGCCACGATTTTGACTTGGTGCACCTCCACCACCAGTGTTACCTCCCCTCTGTTCACGATCTTCACGAACAAAGATATCACGTCCCATAATTTCGGTATTGTTTAACGTTGCAATGGCAGTACTAGCTTCCTCGGCTGTACTGAATTCAACAATACCACATCCCTTGGAACGTCCATCATGTCCAGTAAGTACATCGGCACGTGTCACTTCACCTGCAGAGGCCATGTGGTCTTTAAGATCACGCCATGTTACCGACCAGGATAAGTTACCAATGTATACACGTTTGTTTCCCCTGACATTATCTTCTCCTGTTTCCATGGGAGTTGCTGTCTTGGCTGCATTAGAGTTGAAATATAAAAGGATGTGTATGATTTGTTAGTCGATGTATTTGATACCGGTTTAACATAATTCCCAATAAACAAATCCCCAACCAAATGACACAAAAATGATCACATCTTGTGCACAACACACCAATTAAACAATTCAAATAGCCGTATCCACTACCTCCGAATAAATCATGCCCTATTTACAATTATATAATACCATAATAACAATACAACAATGATATATCACTCAACACAATCTCAAACATAAGATGGTATATTGTCATGTCTTCTCACCTTGAGGCTTAGCATACGGAGTCCGTGGAGCACTCAACGCACTATCCATCTTACTTTTACCCGACACCTTCGGACAAGATTCATCTTCATCAATCTCACCTTCTGCTTCCTCGGATCCTTGGGCGGCGCCCGATCCACCTGAGTTGACACCCGAGGCAGCTGCTGTAATATCAACTCCGTTTTTACCCTCGGGTGGTGCTGTGGTTGATGCCG
>Ga0214480_101187_pt1 | contig 11693 bp, 10 predicted proteins | sample M1_20Mar14CPVII9_3_FD_165042 | JGI IMG/M metagenome (GOLD analysis project Ga0214480, IMG submission 165042) | Marine eukaryotic communities from Monterey Bay, California, United States - M1_20Mar14CPVII9sort6BwellE17 | ecosystem: Environmental > Aquatic > Marine > Unclassified | place: USA...
CTACACGACTTCTAACTGAAGGATCATCACTATATGCTGCATTGCCAATTGCGATTCCTAACTTTGTACTCACATAAAAGTCTTTCAAAGGATCATTATCATCAATCCCACTACCTGCAGGTGCACAATAGGTTGCTCCTAATTCCATTAGAGCTTGATTAACTTCTCCAGGAGTTCCAAGACATTCTTTCGTCTGTTTACCAATGGGTTTAACATTTATTAACCTTTCAGCAAGAGTCCAGCCCAAATCATCCTTTAGTACTGGTGCTTTGATGTGGTTTGCAATCCCTGTTAATCGACTCAACACTCTGCACACATTGCCATCAACAACAGGGACTTCTACCCCATAGGCAATACTTGCAACAGCCGAAGCGGTGTACCTCCCAATCCCTTCCACCTTCATTAGCTCTTCAACGGTATTTGGTACTACTCCGTCATAATCATTGACTACTGTTTTTGCACCTTGATGTAAATAGCGTGCCCGTCTATAGAATCCTAGTCCAGCCCAATGAGAGTTTACGTCCTCGTCCGTTGCATTGGCAAGGTGCTGTACAGTTGGAAAACTATTCATCCATTTTAACCAATAAGGAATAACAGCTTCTACTCTTGTCTGTTGTAACATGATTTCTGATACCCAAATTCCATATGCAGTAACTTCTCTAGCCTCCTGATTTTGTTGTTGTTGGTTAACTTCAACTGTTTTCTTATCCTTTTGCTTATCTGAAGATGTCTTAGATGATGATGATGATGCTGCTGTCTTTGTTTTCTTTTTGCTAGAAGCAGATGCAGCGAAAAACGATCTGATATCTTTCCCTTCATCTTTCCTCTTCTTACTCTTTCCATTAGAAGAAGAAGAAGAAGAGGCCGAAGCCGCATAGCCAGCAGTAGATCCATCATACGGACCAGCATCACCTCTCCACGGTAACTTCCTTCTGTTTGCACGGTACCATTCAACAAGGGCAACTCGTATTTTATTAGATTGTGTAGTATTTAGAAAATTTAAATGGTATGAATGATCATCATGTTCTATCCACTTCTCCAACATATCGAGACTACTAGTTAATTTTCCATCCTCGGTAGTACTTGTGGTGGTATCATCAGGGATAGGAGGAGGAGGAGAAGAAGATGATGAGGTTATACTAGACATTCTTGTGTGGAAGGTGCACCTTGTTAATGGAGGTAAAAATTTTTTATAATCGAATTTACCGCCCTAAACTTATGCACGTACAAAACATCAACTCTTTTTTTTCATACTTTTCATCTCAAATCTTCTATGATACTTGACTTCTTTCAGTGGCGGCATTGAGAAGATATAGTAATATCATGTAGTCGTCTATATGTGATGATGCTTCGGCATCATATAGCTGCCGTACTGTTGTGATATATGGTATCGAGAGTGATGCAGAGTCCGAGATAGCGGTATCCATCCACTCTCAAATCGACTAAACAGCAGGAGTAAAACGATTTTTAATAGTATGTACGAGTACTTAGAAATGGCACTCATACAAACCATTGGGTGTTATTACTACTATCGTTCTTCTGATATATGGTTTGCCAGTAACCCTTACTCAACCTACACACTCCTCAACAATCATTTAAAATGGATGCCGATAAATCTATCGGCGGCGATAGTAAGATGCCAGCCGCTGATAATTCCGAAGGTAAGATGACAACGGCATTTTCTAAAAGCATTATTGTTTAGCTGTTATTTCTAATTATTTGTTAATCATAACAATACACTCGCAGATCACTGCCTTCCATTGAATTTCAGCAGAGGTGGGAGTGGGAGAGGTAGTATGCCGTCGAATTTAGTTGGTGAGTTTACAAACGATATTTCCTGCTGTTATTATTTAGTTGTTGTTTCTTATTATCTGATCATTCATAATAATATATCTGCCTGCGGATAAACGCCCTCCACCAAATAAAGGCAGGAGTAGAGGTACTAGGAGAGGTGGTATGTCATCAAATAATAATTCGATGTATGATGATGAAAGATTGGGAGTTGGTGCATGTACCAGCAGAAGTTCATCCCCAACTAAAACCATGAAAAACGGAATGAATAGTGGTGTCGGGAATGAGAATGACAGTCCAATTAATTCTCCCGATTCCAAGAAGGAGAAAGGTATGTTTTATTGTTGTGCATATTGTTTGTATATTATTTATTGTTTGTATTTTTAATTCTTACAATTAACATACCCAACATTAAAAACAGCACGCAGTAAATTCGCTATTTCTAATGAAGATAATACTAAATTACCTTTTGTCAACAGTGAAGTGTTGGTTACACAAGGGGGTAGTGCCCGTAAGACTCGGGGGAGTAAGAGACTTAGATCCAAGATGGAGGAGAAGAAACAAAAGGCAATTGTGGGGGATATTAATTATAATACATTAGTTGGAGATAGTGTATGTGGTAGTGGATTATTGATTGGGGGTGGTATGGGTTTAGAGGCACGTGAGGTTGGTGATTCCAGTCGAAATTGTTGTAGTGCACCTCAAGAAGAAGAAGAGAGTGTCATACTCGGCCCAACGAAGAAGAAAGTGTGAGTATTATGAACACCCCTCTTTCTTTCATACCCCTTCTTCTCATTTCCTCACCTCTAAAGTGTTTACTTCAGTCCACCTAGTACAAAAGTAAAGGCATTGAAGAAGAAGGCTCCTAGGGGGGAGAAGAAGAAAGGAAAGAAGGGAGAGTAAGTGATTCTTTTTGTTGTGCATGTTCTTCATCAATGTGCAGATACATATTCAATCGATCTATATTGTTTTTTTACACGTAGTGCAAAGTGTGATATGAAACCTCCTCCACAGCAAGTTGGTCAGACCCCACAGCTGCCCATCGGAAGAGATCCTTCTCATCCAGTTGAGCCACTCCCTCAGATCGATGAGAAACTCGACAATGCGTTACAGACATATACCCAATCAATTCACCAGATAATGGGACGAGGTGAGGTATACAACTTACCAAGTCATAAATTACTAGACGAGGAACTTCGAACACCCGCCACTCTTGCAGAGATCAAGTCAATATCATCTGACAATCACTGGGGTACTGCATCTTGCATGGTAGCCGATAGGTTGGGTATGAAGTCACATCACTTTAATGAAGACAACCACACACACAAATCTCTTCAAGACATTACTCAGAAGACTGTGGCAATTCGTAGATTGCGCTCACGTATCGGGACCGATTTAACACGAGAAGAACATGCCAAAATGATACTTGATGTTGCCTTCAACCATAGATCCGGCTATGCGGGTGGTCTTCCATCTGAGGCTCGTGCTCTACTCAACCAAGGCGCACCTCCAAATCATCGAAATTCAAGATTTCATCAACAGAATTATGCCACAACAAAAGAGTTGAAACTCATGACTAAGTGGGAACGAATTCATAACAATGGCTGTAGACCAAACTCTTGTTGTCCGCTTACTATGAATTGTTTAATCCCCATGTGCATGAAAGAGTTGGCCGGTGACAAGTGTCTATCAAAGTTTCAACTTACGCCAGATGATTTGAACCAAGGAGATAACTACTGGTTTGCACTTGATAATGATGACGGTACACAATCATCATTCAAGCGTATCATTACACGACAAGCTTTGGATTTCTGTGGGTGTAGTTACCTTGAAGTCATCCTTGTTTCTCAATATGATTTAGCTTTAAAGCATGAGCTGTGCCTTACCGTCTATGGAACTCCTGGCATGACTCTTATCAGCTCAGTATATGCAACCGATTTGAAACTATTTGATATGAGGATGAAGGATATGAACTTGTACAGTGCTGTTTGTACTCTCCTCATGTTGTATCCTCACATGGAAAACTTGGTCACTGAGCGTGTGATTGTAATGTATGACGAGGAACACTTGGTTAAGCTGGATGAATGTCTACTTTATTTCTTGGGTCCACTTCTTGGTATTGACAAAGTTCTTCCCGTCATTAGTCAGTGGAGAGGCAAGAACATGCCACCTGAGGCACGCAAAGAATTACGAAAGATGAAGCTGGCACTATTGGAGAAGGCCCGTGCGGTAATGGCGGAAACACGTCGTGCTTACAAGGCAGGAGAACAGCTTACTCCCAAGCAACAGAAGACTATTGCCAAGCTAGATAAGATGTACCAAGATGCAAGAGATCTTTGGAAGAGATACAAGAATGGGGAGGTGCTTTCACCGGATGAGGAGCTTCGAAGCCCATTTTATGCTATGGACCAAGCGAAGAAAGCTGTCAAGGCTGGTACTGCGGATGATGAGCAGCAAGATATGGTTGATAGGCAACAAAAGGGTATTACTGTTACCATGCCAGAAGCAAGGAAAGCTGTCAAGGCTGGTACTGCATCTGATAAGCAGAAAGTTACCAATCAAAACTTTGTCAATGGTCGCAAGGATGCTGCCAGTACTAGAAGATTACATAGCAAAATCGATGTGTTGAGCAATAGTAGTGAAGTAGCCAAGTTACAATGTACACGGACTGACGGCTGTGGAGAATATCAGTATTTTGATTTATCAAAAAAGAAATCAAATAAGATCCAAACTGTGGGGGCACCATTTGTCTTTGGTAAAGGGTCACAGAGGTCAATGGCATGTGGCTGTTCAAGTAAGCATACAAAGTATAAGCTGATTGAAAACATGACAGCTGAATCTATGGCTAAAGATTTAGCAGAGCTGAAAACAGAAGAGGAAGAGAGAAAAGCTATCAAGAAGCCTCCTGCCAAGAAGAAGAACCGTCGCAAGTCAAGTGAAGTTGTCGAAGAGGAAGACTCTAAGCCTCCAGCCAAGAAGAAGAGCCGCCGCTGAAGAGTGTATCAGTCTTGAAGGTTGATATATTTATCAGGATTTTATTGAATACTGTGTATAATTATTCCGTCTGCAACTAGTACTAATATCCAATAATGAACCGCTATCCCCAATAGTATACTATCTTATTTCTTACTAACAACAGAGACAACAACACTAAGCAATATGTTTCGTCATCATTTTTCTCTGCACGAAAGGTATCCATAAGGATACCCTCTAGGCTTGTAGGATTAGTGCGCATTTTCAGAGGCTACAGTGCGCGTGGCGCACGTGCGCCGCACATATCCACATATTTGGGTACAAATATCCCAAATATGGCCATATTTACGTGATTTATGCCCTATATTCGGGTACTTTGTAGCGCTCGAGATCGAGCTATTTGTGCGCGCGCGCACATGCGCACTAATCCTACAAGCCTAATACCCTCACGGATGAGAAGTATTGAAGTAATTTGATGTGTTTAGATTTCTACCCAGCCGTTGGCCAAACCTGACCACCGAGAAGAAAGCTGATATTAAACTTATATTAATAGAGATGATAGCAACTAGTAATATACTTCTATGCATACCAATCAAATAATCATCGATAAACATTGAGGAGGCCAACTTTTTAAGTTATGTAAGTGGGAGTCTTTGATGTAATTACTAAATGGGACATTCATAGTCAGTCTCAAACTCAAAGAGGAACAAAAGGAAGACGGCAGCGGCGCGGTAGAGGCTATCAATAGGAGGATAACTATTATAATCACCATGATACGCTATACCAAACTTTTCGTTTTAGGAGCAGTTGCTGCGGTGACTTGTGTCACTACACAATACACTGTGGAAGCGTTTGCAACCTCTTCATGCACAAACATTGCACAACAAAGATATACTACAACTCATCTCCGTGCTATCCAGGAAACCGCAGAAGAAGGATCAACAGTCCAGTCCTTTCTTCAAGAAAAATATCCTTTGTTTGAAAGTCTATTGCTATCCAGGTGAGTATGTCTAGTGTCTATTGTGTATGTTACATATCACATGAGCATATCTTATAACTCAAACTCAATATCATATATATTGTATGTCGTAACTTCCCTAGGATTCCTGATATCTACAGTAGTTTAAATGCCGGAGAGGGGTTTACAATCTTTTGCCCTTCCAATTCTGTTATGGAGGCTGTTGATGAACAACGAAAGGTACAAATTTCTGACCCACGAAATGATGAAGTTACAGAGAAACTCGCTTCTTATCATGTTATCCCAAACGGAAAGGTCACTTGGGAGAGGCTAAAGAGAGAAGATTGGACAAAACCTAAATCACCAGATGGTTTGGCTGCACTCTCAATCGGTGGAGTATTAACTTCAGGTGGAGAGCTGAGAGTTGGCAGATCGAAAAGTGGTGGCTTTATGGGTTGGGGAGGAAAGGAAGATGGTGGAGTTGTAATTGGCAACAACGAAGCAAAAGTTGTCAAGAGCACAGCTGTTGCTAATGGAGTAGTACATGAAGTAGACGGCTTTGTTGCACCTGATTTGATCTGGAGATATTTCGATCAGCTAAGGATCCCAGGCTTTTAATTATCGGGTCTGTAGTGGAGTATCATACATCAGATAGATGAACTCTTACTATTTGCTGATTTGTCCTATCTATTTATATATATTTTCCACATGGTCTTTTTTACAACATCATCAGCTTTGGCTCATTTAGATACTCTTTCAATACCCCCATGAAAAGACTTGCAGTTGCCTCATCTACAACTCTTCTATCAGCACTTAATCTTGCCGTCATAATAGTTTCAATTTTCGGCTTCTCCTTCTCTCCGCTCTCTACATTAACTTTACCAGGTACAATCTTCCTTTCACCACCACCCACTGCTAATATTGCACCCTGTGGTGGATTAATCACCGCGCTGAATTCAGAGATACCGAACATGCCTAAATTTGAAATACAAAAGGTACCTCCCTGATATTCCTCTGGTGTTAACTTATTATCACGTGCTCTTGTTGCTAAATCTCTAACCTTTGCTGATATATCTGTTAATGTTAATTCATGTGTTGATGGTACAATGGGTGTAATTAATCCTGTGGGTGTTGCAACGGCGACACTAATATCCACAGATGAGAATGTGCGTTGACTTTGTGTTTTAGTTTCAAATGTTGAATTTAATTCAGGTACATCCCGTAATGCCATTGCACTTGCTTTAATAATGAAATCATTCACCGATACTTTGGTATCAAAATCTTTCTTTAATACCTTGCGCATGTTTAGGATGTTATCTAGGGGGATTTCAATTGATGTGTAAAAATGCGGTACTGTGGATTTTGATTCTGTTAATCTGCGTGCAATAACTTTTCTCATACTGGAGGCCGGTTCGTCTGTATATAATGATGGATCTACTGTTGTAACTGTTTCAGGAATAACATTTGTAGGTATTGTTGGGGTAACAGCTGCTGGTGAAGGAGGAGGTGGCGGAGAAGCAGCAGTGGTTGTGGCTGTGGTGTTGGAAGTTGATGTTGTCTTATTCGAAACTGCTGCTGCAATCGGCGCTGCTCGACGTGCCGCCCATCCTTCCCTACCCAAAAACTGAATAGATGGAACTCTAGCCAATCTTATTGCCGTCGGTAACATGGTATTTATATTAAGAGAGCAGTCAACATATAGGTAATAGCACTCCAATTTGATTTTGAAGGATACCGCTCGAGATGAGAGAGATGAGATAGAATAGAGGAGCTACAATTATTCATACAGACAGTTCCAATCGTCCTCAAATCTGTTTTCTACAACGAATTAGCTGCACTTCGAGTTCATTACAGTATATACACATCCGAGTATCAGATATCCCCGTCCTAATGTCTGTACTTTCTCCTTATCCCCTTTCAATTCTGATGGAACCCCCTTTAGCAAAAGGTACTCTTGCAGTCCACCTTATGTCCCGCTTCCCATGATGCCAATTGGCATTTTTTACTGCAATACCAATAGATTTTACAACGTCCACAGCGTAAAAACTTCTTGTCAGATTCCTCCTCGGTCATTCCACAAGCAGAACATTTTCCAGTCTCCATCGATTCCATTCTGCTGATAACCCCTTTGGCATCCAGATTACCAGCTGCGAGTGATTTCCTCATCCAGTAGACAGCACGGGGAATCTCATTCAAGCCAGACATGCACCTGTCGCCAAACAGATTCTCACTCTTTTCCATCAAAACCCTGCTATATTGTGAAGCTGCGACCCCGTTGAATGCAGTCGGGTCGTTCTTTACAACAAATCCAAGATAGTGCGTGGCGAGATTAAGTGATGGACCGAATCCATTTTCATCTTGTTGCTTAGCCTTCTGAAATATATCCCCAAGCAATAGATTGGCATTATTTACAGCTTTGCCTGTCGCATAATGATGACCAAGCGTGGCATACGTAACAGCTGTTTTGGTATCATCCCTTCCCGTTGCAGCTAAATTGATCATGGCACCGTAGCTGCCTAAATCTGCAGCTTGCTTCAAATATGCATTTGCTTTCGCAGAAGACATCTTCACTACACCAGGCACTCCCTCCCCGTATAACCTAGCGAGATAACATAGTGCGGGAGGGTGACCTTGCTCGGCAGATAGCTTGTAATGTTCAAATGCCTTTTTCATATCAACTCGACCCGTCAACTCCCCAGATTCATACTTATCACCAATTTGAAATTGGCTCCATTTGATTCCTCTTAAAGGAATGCGAGAAGAGAATGAGGTAAATAGGGGAAAAAGCAAGTGATACTGATGATCAAACCAAACTTACCTCTCAACACACTTTATCAATCGTTTGTTGTAAAGCTCAGTATCGCCTTCTTCGGGCACAGGTTCTCGGCATAATAGGCAAAGCGTAACTTTTCTAGTGTAAACATGAGTATCTGCACACGGCTTGCATATCCAGTTGCCACAACACGAGAAATAGGAACACGTATCAGCCGATGAATTATAATTAATGTCCTCTAGACACAGTGGACATGATTCATACGCTGGCGGATACAACTCCTCATACTCATTGACAACTTTCTTAACCCGTTCCTTTTCAATCAACAGCTCATACTCCATTTCTTTCTTCCCTAATTCCTTCAATTTATTTCCAATACGAATAATCCTTTCATTTGGATCGACCAAGTTGAATAGGCCATCAAGCATAATTGAAGCTCGTAATGGATTGTCGAGTGACAATTTGAGAGCTGCTTTATTTGTTGATATCTCCTCCCTCAATTTCTTGAGTGCAATTGTCTTGTCGTCCATGTTTACTAAGTATGTCTTCAATATTTTGTTGAACCTCCACTATACCTAGGGTATTCTTTGATATGTAAAATTATTTTTGGATAGTATGTATATATGTACGCATTACGATATAGTGTTCAATTATATACAGCGGTGCCAATACAATTGCCCTCAATAGCTGTAATCTACAACGTTCAGTATATCTCTCCTTACTAAACTGTGCAGGTCTTCTACATGATTGCAAGTATCAAGTTGTGAAGTCCCGTGACGATCTGAGAATGAGCACAGAGCACATGTCGGTATATGGGCACTCTCGGCCGCAGGCCGAACCCTCGGCCGAGAGTTGAGCGAGCGCAGCGAGCGTTGAGTCTCCAAAGCACATGAACGGACATTTTAAGATACTCATCTTCGTATCGAGATGTCAGATAGAATTACCTCAATAGCCCCTGGGCGTCCAAGTTGCCCCCCATATAAGGCAACAAAACCCTCTACATAATAGCAACCGTGTTGCTTTAAGCACCCCCGTATTAATCAACTACTGCACATAATATACCGTCGTATACAGTTTAATTGCATCTTATTTGTGCATTATATACTGACAAATTAGCACTATATAACTTATACTACTGCTCCAAAAATAAGGTCACATCACACTACCACAAATTCTACACACAACTTACCTCTGATAACAAATACTATATATACCATAACATGAGCAATAATATACCCCCAATGGGGATGTTGGGTAAATCTGACAAAACTAAAGATGGATATAATACGGGTGCATTTTATATTAATAGGTTTTTAACTGCTTATCAATATCCACCATTAGAACAACTAACAGATGAGGCAGTTCGTGATTATCACTTGAAGAATATGCTCGAGGGTATTGGCCACTATATATCATCAACAAATTTTAGTAAAGAAAGAGGATCAGGATATGTTGGACCATCTGCTAAATTAACTTACTTTAAGGCAGCGAAAGAGGTGTTGAAAAGCAAATTCCCAAATCATGAGTTGTGGAGTAGTCCACTAGATAGTTGGTGGACTGGACCTAATGGTATGTTGAAACAATTTGAGAAAGCTGCTGATCGTCATAAACAGCAAGATGACAATTTAATTGAAGAGAGAAAGTCGGAGCCTTTGTATCGTGAAATTCCCGAGGAGGAGAATGGTATGATCAGGAGCAAGTTAGGCTTGGACATAGTAGTAGATGCAAAGAGCAACAGGAGAGTTGCTTCGTGACAATACCAAGCTCAATCAAGCTGAGAATGAACAGCTCAAGCAAGAGCTCCGACAGAAAGAGAAGGAAGTGTTGAAACTGAGGGCAATGTTGAATGCTCAACAGGCAATGTTGAATGCAGCAATTAAGTCCCCGTCGCCTGCAACATCAGGCAGTAGATTGAATACAGCTGCATCATCAGCTATACTTGAATCTTTGAATAATACTGGTAGGTTGCTGGAAACTGTGATGGAGGAGGGAGAGGAGGCGGCTGACACTGACATGTCTCCTAGTGATGCAAAGAGGCGCCGTACTGAGGACGTAGAAGGCACTGGAAACACCGCAGCATCATCTGAGGGTACTTCTACTACAACCAAAGCTTCGGATACATCTATGTCTTCTACACGTTCATCTTCTTCATCTAATAATATTGACACAGTATCTCAATCTCAACAACCTCCACAGCTGGGAGTCCCAAATCAACAAGTAACAGTTGGAGGTATTACAGTTACAGATGAGCTTGATCGTTTGTACACTGTTTACCATGGCAAGAGAACTACAAGTAATGATGAACAGGTGCAGCAACCAGTGGCGCACAAGAGTAAGAATGCAATCTACAAAGAAGGTAGTTTGCTCCTGGGGGGCGTAAACCCGGCATTTGATGCTTCAAGTGAAGCTGCTAGATACCGCAAAGGTATGACACTAGTAGCCATGTCAATCACAGATGAACAGTGGAAGTCGTTTGTTGAAGGTACAATAGAATCATCTGAACAACGACAAATATTCTGTGATATACAGGAGGCAACTATGTTAACAACATTTGAGTTGGAAGTACAAAGTGATGTTCGTGTTGCTGGCTCCAAATGCAAGGCTTTTCCTACTATACACAGTCTTGGCAACTGGTATGCTAAAATTATAGTAGGATTAAGGAAGTTAAGTTACAATGACATGCAAATTGAGGACCTAGTCCACAAGAAGATACATGGAAGGAGTAGTACCAGCCAAACATCCCTTAACAGATTCTTTAGTGGTGGCAATAACTAGCAAGTTGGAGTGGAATATGCAACTAAAATAGGTATATGTATGTATATGTTATGATAAACTAAAGTATATAATGGTTTGTGCAATGTATTGGTAGTACTAACCTACTTGTAAATACCTCGTTTGATGGGGGAGCGAATAGTGGAATTAGGTATAAGTTATGAACCTAACTTGATATTATTATTTTTTAATCCAAAAGTTTCTCTATTTTTTTATACCAAAATTCTAAATAGTATGTATCTTAACCCTAGGTATCCCCCCAACTCTCGGGCCGGTATCCTAACTCTCGTAACCGAGACTTGTCAATGCAGAAGCAGCCTATAAACTTGCCTGCTCTACTAAGATGCCTCATGGTATCCTTCGACGTGCCAATGATATTTGGAAGAGGAAGAATCCTAATCTTTCGTTCAGTGGTTCATACAAGGC
>Ga0214480_101188_pt1 | contig 11658 bp, 9 predicted proteins | sample M1_20Mar14CPVII9_3_FD_165042 | JGI IMG/M metagenome (GOLD analysis project Ga0214480, IMG submission 165042) | Marine eukaryotic communities from Monterey Bay, California, United States - M1_20Mar14CPVII9sort6BwellE17 | ecosystem: Environmental > Aquatic > Marine > Unclassified | place: USA...
TTAATAAATGAATAAAAGAAGAAGAAGAGCACAATTACCAGTTTAGAGGGTTCAGCATAAGATAAAATAAATTGGATAAAGATATCACCAACAAAAATAAAGAATACTAATAAATAAAATACTCACCTCCCCATTTTCATCTACACCATCTCCACTGAAATCATTAGAACTGCCTTTAGTTTGATCAACACCATCATTAGTATCCTCCTTTTCCAATTCATCATAAAGATTTCTTTCCTCAAAGTTTGGAGGAGTTGGCAAAAGTCGGAGAGCATTATTATTATTTGAAGAATCAATGACAATCTCTTGCGCTCGAGAATGATAATCAATACATAACGGTCTAAAGATCATCCTTAATGATTAATTGATTATCATATTAAGCGTGTGGAGCATTGTCTTTGGCTCTCGATCATGCAAGTCATAACTCAACTCAACATCACACAAGGAAAATAAAAAGTGACTCGCATCTATTTTGGCGATGCAACGAAAACAAGCTGCGCTGAGTTGAGAGTTGATAGTAGACCCCTATGTTCGCCATGCTTATCATATCACTCTCCCTTATTATATCGTACTTCATTATAGTTGTATCTGGTATGAGAGTAGCAGTTACCGGGACAACAGGAAATGTGGGCAGATCGGCAATTCAAGCACTTTCAGGTGAGCAATAATATCTTTCATGATGCTTCTTATATCTTTACATGTTGTTCTTACCATCAAGTATCAACTACTGTTCCGTCACTAATTTTGACTATTGTACATATCTAGCCAAGGGTATACAAACGCAATGTCTTCTAAGACATCCTATCGATTCATCTATCACACCTTCGATTGACAAAGATGCGACGTCATCTCAGGTAAGTATATGTGTTGATATTGATATGTATATTATTATGAAAATATGTTCACATATATTTGCTGACGCATTCTAACTTACTATCACACACACAGGTGGCTTCTTATTTATCAAAACTACCAAATGTTAATATGATTGAAGGGGATGCAACAGATTTAAACTCTTGCAAAAAGTTAGTAAAGGGATGTGATGCGATATTAGCGTTACATGGACCTGTTCGACCGCCACCACTTCAATCTTTATTCTGCCTTCTACCTGAATCAGATCCGAAACACAGTAAATCAGTAAATTATGTTGCTATACAGAATTTGATTGATGCTGCAAAGGAGGAAGAAAAATGCAAACGAATCGTTCGTATTACTGGAAAGGGCGAATCTCCAACACAATTCTTTACAGTATTGATAAACATGTTGGGGAATATGGCGAAGGCCTGGAACTATGAAGGAGAGCAATTACTAAGAGATTCTGGAGTTGACTACACGATTATACGGCCCGGAGTAATGAATGGAAAAACAGATACAAAACCAGAAGATAAAGTGTTGGCACTTGCAGATAATGGAGGGGATTTACCAGTTACTGCAGTTCGTTTCTCTCAAATTGCAGGGTTGTGTATTGATTGTCTTGACTATCCAAATACATCCAAATGTACATTGACGGCTATGAATGTGGACGTTGGCAAAGGAGAGAGTAGCTATGCACCGCTACTAGCAAAAGTGAAGCCAGATTCGAGAAAGTTCCCCAAAACATTACTTGCTGAGCATAAGAAGGGAGCAAGAACAGGTGCAGCAATCCTGGCTGGTTTTACTGCGGTGATTCTAACCGGAGCTGTGGCATTGTCAAAAGCTGTCTGGGGTTTAATGTTTAAGCTCATATCAAAACAATAATCATCTCCTCTGTGGCAAGTATACGCAGTATATATGTTACATTGCTGTTAAAGTAGTGCACCGAATCAATCTGTCTAAACATTCACTACTTTTATTCTACTCCTGTTCATATCCTTTGTACACTCGTTTTCAATCATCTATATCTTACAACTCAAGAGAAAAAGGCATTCTATTTCTTCCATGATAGGACAATCCACCATATCCAAAAGCAAACAAGAAAGTGTTATCAATGCCAGGAGTAATCTCTTTCTCGCCATCTTCACTCATTGCCTTAGTGAATTTCATAATAGTTTGGCCGTCTACCATTTCAATACTTGTATCTGTGAGAGTTTGTGCCCTGCTAACGCGTGCGGCGTTTCCCCACTTGGCTCTTAAGTAGTACTTTTGTACAATTCCGTCTTCGGTACCAATCACGGCATCACTACCAACCATTCTTCCCGTTTCACTGAAGCCAATGGCCATCCAACCTACCTCATCATCGATTACTAGTTCGCCACTAAAGGTACCGTCTGACTGATTTACTTTGTAGTTGAACACAGCAGAGGATGTTAATTGACGACTCTGCCATACTTCTTCAGTTGGAGATGACGTTGGATAGGATGTTGGAGAAGAAGTCGTTGGAGACGACGATGGAGTGAGTGATAATGACATATCACTCATCATCTCAAATTGTTGAAGCATATCTTGAGATGGAGCATCACTAGGTTCAGGTAATGAAAGAGGTAAATCTAACCCATCTGGAATCTGATCAAAGGCGCTTGGTAAGTCTAAACCATCTTCTTCTTCTTTATCCATGCATGAGTTGAATTCATTACTTGTCGTGTCATCATCACAGCATTTACGAACAGCATCACAAAGATCTCCTGCTTGTAAATAATTCGTTAAGAACATACCGAGACTATCACATGAACTTTTTAGATCATTACATCCGCATCCATTGGCATCAGTAATCTCCAACGTTTCGGGATTGGCACACCACAAGCCTGTGCAGATCACATCATCACTAGGACCTGGTATAGGACAGCAAGCAATTAAATCATTATTATTAATATCACCTTCAATGCTCGTCAGACAAGAGAAGGAGGGAGGGAGACTAAAAAGCTTTCTCTCCTCCTCAACACGACGTCGGCGTAGGGCTGAACCATGTTGCTCCTCTTTTGCAGAGGAAACCACCGCCAACGCAATTGCAATTAGGAACTTCATATCGATTGTTTATTCTGCTAGCAGCTTTATGTGAGGCATATTGCTCAATCGAGCGTTGAAGAGGTTGGACGGAAAGTCAGATTAGGATACCATCCCCTATCGAAAGGTATCTTTTTCATGCGAAAGATAGATGAGTACGTGAGGGAGCTAGGTAGGCAGCTTACTACATGGGAAGACTAGTACACGCTCAACAACATCTAAAACAGCTCTACTCATTGAAAAGCTCAGTTTCTTTAGTTACCATAGATTCTTAGTATAATATCAGCTACACATATATCTTCATGTATATATTCACCCTCTCTTTCAATCGCAAAACATCAAATACAATTGAGAGTACTTACTCTCCAATGACACATGGCTCAATATATGTCCATGCATCATTCCACATTTGTTCTTCCACTTCTCCTCCCATACTATCATCCCATTCAGGGACGTTACAATAGTCAACATATAAACTATGACATTCGAAAATATGTGATGTTACCTCAACCTTGTCACCACCTACATATGTCGTGGCACCAGTGGTATCATAGGCTGCTGGACATTCCTTAATTTCAGGTGTTGTTGGAACTTCTTCCTCGACAGTAACTTCTTCCTCCTCTCCAGCAACGTCGACCCAAGTAGGCTCTGCCGTTTCATCATCTACCCAAGTAGGAGCAAGTGTCGGTGCAAAACTTGGCATTGTGGTATTAGTAAGTTCCCATCCACCTACATCCAATGCACTGCCCTCTTCCTCAGGAGTATCTGACAATTCACCACCAAAGGCCTCGGGTACAGGCTCATTCTCTGGCTCATCCACAACAATATCTGGTTCATCTTCCACTGGGGTATCTTCAACCGGAGTATCCTCAGGAATTGGTGGTACAGTCGTAGCATCAACAACAGGCGGTGGTACCTCTTCTCCTGCCTTCTTTGCCTTCTTCTCTTCCATCTTTTTCATATGCTTTTCGGCACGTTCCTCATGTGATAACTTTGGACCCTTATGAGCGCCCTTGACATGTGGCTCTTCAGATTCAGATTCTGAATCGCCTTCTCCTCCTCCGGCAAGAGGAGTATCTTCTGGTGTATCCACGGGTGTATCCTCTGGTTCCGGGTCTGGTTTAGGAGGAGGTTTGGCACGCTGTTCTTTTGGTGTACTCTGTGATGTTGACTTTGTTGGCATTGATCCAATATCTTCCTCCATACCCTTGGTACGATGACGTCCTCCATGACGTCCTCCTTTACGCTGATTAGGTTCCTGTTCACTCTCTGTTTCTAAACTAGCAGTAAGCGGATCAATCGTACCATCAGGATGACGACCGCCACGTCCTCGTCCAGTACGCTGTTTGGTATGTTCTTTCTGCTGCTCATCAGTAGTAGTCTCGACATGTGGACCAGTATGAACAATACCACCACGAGTTTTATTTTTACTTTGACGTCCTGGCAACTTACGGAATCGTAAATTCTTTTGTTCTGAACCACGCTGGACTACAGTCGCTGCTGATACCGATGATGACACCACTGTTGTGGCAAATAGTAGTATGTTTGCAATTCTCATGTTATGATATGTAGTCGATATGTATATACGAGTTCAATGATAGCGTATTGCAGATAGGTAGTTACTAGTTGTTTGCAATGACTAGCCGGCCACTAACCTATCAAATTTGATCAAATTTGTGTGTGTTATCAACTACTTGCTCAATTGGCGGTCACATTTAAATGCTCATTGAGTGTGTGATCGAGAAGAGGAGTTGCTATGCACTAACTATTTTGTGATTGAAAGATGATTCATCAATTTTTCAATGACCAACGATTTTGTGACGGCCATGATGATGAATGAAAAATTGGTTTGAAGGAAAGTTGTGTGTCCTCTTTTAGTTTGACTTGATTGATAGCATGGCGGGCAAGTATACCACAGAAGTAGTATGATGAAAGGACTATATATTATACTACTGGCAAGGGCAGCCGCCGATGCCGCCGATGTATCAGCTATCAATAATAAGGATACCACAAATTATAATAATATTGACACAAGATTTCAAAGAGCATTGAGATGGAATTGGAGTTTCTTTAACAATAACAATAATGGCAATGATGATATACAAGAAGTGGGGGATATAGATGATGATCTGACAATGAACAATAGTGATATAGTGGAAGAGATACCGTGGGCGGGTGGATTTGTATTAGGCGATACAGATCCTTCGACAAATCGACCGACTAAACTTCCTACAAAGGTAAGTACTAAATGACTTTATATCTAGACGTGATTTATATAATCCAGATATCTAACCTCTCGAACTATTTTCTGTATTATTATTTGCAGCAACCATCAATGAGACCTACTACTTTGCGGCCGACAACTCTACGACCGACAAGGGTAAGTGTATTTTTTAGTTTGGTGTATCCTTTATATATGTATTCTATGAAAGACAACTCATAATATTTATTTGTCCTGTGTATCTCAATTCTGCATACACAATAGAGACCAACACCTCAACCAAGTACATCTCCCCCGACAACTTCAAAGCCCACAACTTCCCCACCAACAACTCTTACTCCAACTTCGTCTTCTCCAACACCACTACAATATTGCCCTCCATCCTATGACATTACCAAAACAGACTATACAACTGGTGAATTGATTGAATCAGAATTATACATATTTCAATGTGCAATAGGTCCACCTAATAATATTAACTTATATGAAGAATATTGCAACATGGCAACATTAGATACTTCATTAAGTCAATATGAAAAGCAATTGTGGGATACTGCATGGACACCCATTAGTGAATGCTATCGTACATTAACACCTACTACAAGTCCTACATATAAACCAACAAACACTCCAACTGAAGTACATTCAAGTAAGCCTAGTATTGCAAGGAGTAATGAACCAAGTTTAGCAAGTTCTGAAAAGCCGAGTATCGCAATGAGTGAAAGACCATCGATAAGGGAGAGTGATCGTCCTAGTTTTCGTCCGTCTGGGTTTCCAACTGAGACGCCTACATTTCAACCAACCTTTGTAAGTCATATCTTTTGTATGTTTATTTATATGCATTTGTCCAATCTCATGCTCACGATCATACCTCAAACTTATGTCACAGTACCCGACGATATCACCAAGCAACAATCCATCAAATCAACCTACTCCACTTTCATATTGTCCACCAGCATATGATCCAAATAAAACAAACTATATAGCAGGTGAACAAGTTGAATTAATGAATCATATACATACCTGTGCCGGAGGACGAAGTATTGAAGAAGCACAAATATATGAACCATATTGTAACATCTTTCATCAATCAATGTTAGATCAAAGTAATTTACAAGTTGAATTACAATTATGGAATGAGGCGTGGACATTTACAAGTGCATGTTATAAAACTGATAAACCGACTACATCACCAATAACAGATTATCCAACTATATCACCCACGAATAATCCAACAGAGACAGGATTGTGGTATCCAGATTTATATGTCGAAGAACAGCGATGTGTTCGTGGTGACGATTATCCGTTATGGATGTCATTATCATCAAATGTTAATGATTACTTATTCGAATCAAGAGAAGATTGTTGTTCAAAGCATGTCTGTGAGGAAACGTCAAAACCGACTCGCAAACCATCGAAATCTCCGACAATGAAACCAAGTAATATGCCTAGTAAGAAGCCCAGTCGAATGCCATCGAGACATCCATCAAAACATCCGAGTAAATCGCCTTCAGTTATACCGACATATCTGCCCACAATGAGCCCATCACTGGATCCAACGACTGATCCATCTAATTCGCCTTCAAAGCCGCCGACTATCAAGCCTACACCAGAGGTATGTTTGTTTGTATTTCATATGTTCTGAATTTTTTTTCAGAATCTCATATCTGATCTTTATTATACATTCCTATCACAGCCATCGACCTATCCATCTGACTCACCAATTGCAAAGCCAACTCATAAGCCATCAATATCTCCTTCCCAAGCTCCAATGAATCCTACAAATGAGCCGACACTTAAGGTAAGTTATGGTTGTGTGCAATGACTAGTGGCTCAAATGCTCTTATTGACTCACATTTGACTCCATCTTTCCTTTATATAGCCATCAAATACACCAACAGACGTCCCAACTGTCAAACCTACTTCAGAACCTTCACCAAAGCCAACTCGAAGGTTTATAAACCCAGTAAGTACTTGCAACTTTTTCATTTCATATTGCTCATACTAGATCGCATACTGACCACCCTGATCACATACAACATGTCGCTTCTCTTACATCATATAGCAACCTACAAGCCCGACGAAGAGACCAACGACTCAACCCATCCCCCCAACAGGCAATCCTACTCCTCGTCCTACTAGATTGCCAACACAAATGCCCACATTTGACTCAAACTTTCTTAATCAATTTCCATACTCATATCCATACACAAGATTTACAGCCTGGGTCAATTTAGACTCAACTGAAAAGAATACAGCACAAGCTTTGGGATACTTTAGAACTTCCTGGGATAATCTCGAGATATACAACCTTGAATCTCTACGGTTTTCAGACTTGACATACACAGAACAAAACAATGTATTGGCCTTGGGTATGGATGCAGAGATATGGGATTGCTGGATGAATCATTATAATGGCTATTATTGGGAAGACATGCCGAATGGCAAAACACAATACTTGGCAGTCTTGGGATACACTCAAACCACTTGGGACGAGGATCTAGGTGCAGAGACAGATAATTATGATTGGTATGAGCTATCAGCCGAACAACAGAATGCAGCGAATAAGCTTTGTTACTTTGCAAATTCTTGGGATTGGCTTGACTTGAATTACTGGTAGTATTGTATTATCAACCAATGTAATCTATATGTTTATTATAATTGGCTGTCTATAGTTTAGCTAGCTATTCCTGCATTTTCTTTCGTAGTTCGGTACTAGAGATGTCTAGACGAAACTCATCTTCAGTCAAAAGTGTAAACATACTCCGTATATCAGACGGTAGAGACTTGACTTCCTCTTCACCATTCATAAACGTTGGTTTGTCTTCAGTTCCTTGCTCAAGCCGACCGCCGACGATGAAGTGTACACCTTTGTCCCTCATATCAACCAGTGCTTCCATCATCTCATCTCGACTGTTGTTGTAGTATTTTGGGTTTATTATCCTCACAAACGTGTCTGTGCCTAATACAAAACTCATCTTCCGACTACTGTCTCCACTAGGAATCAAATTATCAAGTATCTCCGTCTTATGTGAAAACAAGGGAGCATTTGTCAATATAACAGACCAATCCTTTGGCATATCACATGTTGGTAATGATGTAAACATACTAACACGACTTTCCACTTCCAATGGATCTAATGGAGGCTTGTCGGCATTTGTAACACTCATTTCAAAGAAGACTGTTGGATCATATTGTTCATCTGAATATTCATCTACAGTGCTCCACATTCTCTGGAGTATAGCCGATGATGACGATGATTTAGTACAAGATAGTGATGAATTTCGAGAATAATATGGTCTCTTTTGCTCCTCATTTATATCATCTTGCCTTTCTTGCAGTCTCAATCTTTTCAAAGCTGATAAAGCGGCATTCGCTAAACCAACATGACCTTTGTGCGGTGGGTTGAATGAACCAGGCACTATGAGTACATCTTGCGGAAATGTTATATTGTTATCCGAGAAGAGTGCTTGCATCTGAATTGCTTGTTTGTCATCTTTCACACTACTGACAGGTAGCACAGCAACAACATTGACATCACCGTTGATAATGTTAGATGCACCATCTGAAGCTGAAATTGCCATTCCATTGATCGTGTTACCATTGATTCTTTTCATTGTGATATCATCTCCATCTCGATCTAGAATCTGTATCAAGATATCACCAAACTCATCACTCTTGAATGGACGACTATCCATTGATACCCCTTCTTCTTGATATTGCAGCATCATCAAAAGTATGAGATTGGATATAACACTTTCCTCTTCTAATCTTGATCTTCTACTACTTCCAACACCGTTGTCTAATTCTATTTCCCATACCCAAGTACCATCCTTTAATGTCGAACATGCAATATAAGCTAGACTTTTCCTACTCTCCCTTCGTACCTTTGTAGCCATCTCCTCATCACTCTCAACGTCACCATCCGATGCGGACAACTTACCAACTAATGAACTGGTACAACTAACACCAATACAATGTAAACATTGATTAGTAAAGTTGGGTGTACTTAATTCAATTGAACGATGTAATGCCGCTTTCGAAAGTAGTATTGATGCTTGTGTTGAGCAGAAGCTAAAAGATTCATCATCGTCTCCATCTTCCATGATCTTTTCCAACTCCACTAACTGTTCATCACTATTCCCAGAACCATTTTCCAATACTATATTCTTCTCAACAAACTCGGCATAACTTCTTCTATCATAAGTTACAATACTTTCTAATAACACAGCACTCGCGCCCGGAGTTGAAACTATCGATGATGCCGCCGATGATCCGCCTCCTGCTATTGCTATACATGCCTTCATTGGACTTTGATATTTGTTGTTACTGTCCGTATTGGATGTCTTACCTTCAATGAGGCATGTTGCTAATGTGCTCGTTAATAAAGACTTACTGCTGTCTAAATCATCACTGCTACTACTTGAAAGCATAGATTTGCTGGTACTGTAAAATAGTCTCGATCTGCAAGTAATTGGATGATGATATGATATCCTCCTTGGACTATAATGATGTGATAAATTGCAATTGTTTGCAACTACTATTGCTGGTGTATGATACCTCCGATTGCAAGTACTACCAAACCTACCAAATCCACGAGAAAATATCGAAGAAGAAGATGTAGTAAATAATGCTGCACGATTATAACCCATAGATTCGTAACAACGAGCTATCGGTATAATAGTATTTGTAAAGGAATTGACGTATGTCAGTAACAATAATGAAATGAAAGTAAAGATACTTGTTGGTATCCTGCTATAACGATGGCGGCGACTAATAAATGCTGATGAGGAATATGAACGACTGGTGCTATTTGTGACGAATCTACTTGCTAACTTGCACGTTGGGGGTGGCATAATAAGCATAGCAATTCTTGGCAATTAATCAATTATGAGTTAATGAGGTCAGTTTTCATTTACATGTGAAAACTCCTTTTCGGGGAACTAAACTCAATGAATGAGTACTTTGTAATCGGATTTATAAGGATGTACTACATCTAGATTACAGTTACACAGATTTACACTCAACATAGAATCAGTTTATTACACATTTATGCTTCAACCTTGGCCTTTTCATCGATAAAGAATCCACGCAATGACTGCAACTCTATATCCGTTGCATCGCCAAAACAAATGCGTTCAATCATACTAAAGAGCGAGGAGAAAGTTCATGTAATGGATAGCCGAGAGTAAGTGGATGGCAAGAGAGCAGCGGGCGTGGCGGCAGGCACGGCGTACATGCTATAGTGGTGGAGTATTTGCTGATATTTAACCATCATCATTTTCCGTGTAAGGGATTATACTTTTGATTATAAAGCACTGATCAGTTAGTTACAATGAGCACATTGAAAGAAGGGTACACAACAATCCCCGAGGTAAACCACTCGTTGCAAAAGAAGGAGGCGAAGACAAAAACGAACAAACCAATTACCACCCAAATATTGCAATATGAATGGAGAATATTTCTCGCAACCTTTGCATTTGGTCTATTGGCGTTATCAATTTACATGATATCGTTCTATGTACGTTCCATACTTAATAATAATCTGGCTGATGGGATATAACATTCAAGGGGATGTATCATGAAAATGACGTTGGCATACAATCTACTATGTTTGTTCTTTGGACCTTTGTGCTACCTTTTCTATTATTGGGTGACATTGTTTATAAGATGCAGAAGAAAGTAGAAGAAGATAAATTGTTGCATAAGCAACATAATGGAGAGACAAAACAACTCTTGGATAATGATGATGATGTTGTTGATTACTCTAACCAGAACCAGAATGAGAATGAATTGAGTGACGCCACCTCGTGGAAGGAAATCGGAACTGCAATCACTTATGGGGTATTGATTGCAATATTCATTTCAACATTGATAATATGGACGATATATTCGTGGTTGCCTTATTGTACAGTTAATCAGAGAACCGGTGAACTCCCGAGCTGGGCCAGAGGTTCATATGATCTTTGAGTTGGTCTGTCCTTTTCTAGAGAAGTTAAAAGTCATGAAAATACAGATAACTCAGATGTAAGTTTATGTACACAGTTATGCTTCAACCTTGGCCTTTTCATCGATAAAGAAATCAACGATACTGTCAGCATAATAGTCAGGTGTGATTGTATTCTCTTGGCTCAATAACTTCTCCTCTGTTGTAACTCCACTCAATACTAATAAACTCTTGAGTCCATTATCAGTTCCAAATAAGATATCAGTATCCAATCGATCACCAACCATGCATATACGTCCCCTATCTAATCCTAACTTATCACATAAGTAATCAATCATTAGTGGTGAAGGCTTGCCTACGACGGTTGGTTCTCGTCCAGTACATCCCTTAATTGCTCCGACCATACTACCATTACCAGCCCATTCTTGAGCATCCGTCAAATGAGTCACTGCATCGGTATTTGTGGCAATAAACTCACATCCTGGATTCTCATTGATACATAGCTGTGCATATTGAATCTTGTAATAATTGACATATCTATCAAACCCAACAACTACTGCCCCGACATCTG
>Ga0214480_101189_pt1 | contig 11645 bp, 8 predicted proteins | sample M1_20Mar14CPVII9_3_FD_165042 | JGI IMG/M metagenome (GOLD analysis project Ga0214480, IMG submission 165042) | Marine eukaryotic communities from Monterey Bay, California, United States - M1_20Mar14CPVII9sort6BwellE17 | ecosystem: Environmental > Aquatic > Marine > Unclassified | place: USA...
CAAACAACACAAAAACAAACATCATGATCGGACGTCTAGTATGCAACAATATCGCACGAACAAGTGCCATGCCTAGAGTGGTAACCGCTATAGGGTCTACCAGATCTATGGCAATCGGTGGGGATTATGCTTCAAAGGTTAGTTATTTTGATAATGTGTCAAAAAAGGTTATAATATGTAAAGAAGTGATAGATAGGCCTATGGGTAGAGTTTAGCTGGATACGGTGTCATGCACCTGCTTATTTAATGTTAATGTTCTACATCCGTATTGCTATATTCTCACACAATATCTTGATTCTTGAAAACACATATCATATACACTGATATACATACAATATAATAAATTACACGAATAACATATTTTTAATAATGCTTAGGAAAAGGTTGAGGAAGAAAGATACATCCGTGCACGTGAAGCAGAATTACGTGAGGCAAAAGCCAAGGCTGATGCGGCAAGTGTCAAAGCTAAAGAATTAGAGGCAAAGAGTGCCGAATTACTGTCTACTAAAACAGCTGCAATGACTGAAGTTGCCAATATGTTAGCTCAAACTGGAGATGTTATTAGTGAGGCTGGACTTGCAAACCTTGCTGATTGGAAGCATGGTGTTTAAGAATGTCTTTTAAAAGTGTTACATTTATCAAAATGAATTGGTGGATAGAGGATTGGGGAATATTTAGAATAATTGGGGTATACATATTAAATTTGGTTAGTGTGTATGGTTTGTGGTTGTCTCAAATCTATCATACAATATTGGTTGGGGAAGAGAGTTATAAACCGCAACAAACAATTTCCAATAAAGATATGTCACAATGGGTATAAAAGTTATGTCGGAATGGGACAATTATAAACATAATGTCCTATGACTATAAACAGGCGAGATATAGTATGTCTTACTTTATTATTGCGTTATTAAACAGGTGACTGGTCATCGGTTGTAAACTGGTTAACAACGTCAAATGATACACCCTCATTGCGCATGTTATCATAGACTTTATCACAGTCGCAAAACAAGGCACCCGGTAGAGTGCATCCTCCTTCGAATGATAAATTGACTTCATTTCCCTCTTTCTTACCATCATCTAGTATTGTCAAAGCGAGTGCCACAATCAGTCGTGGCGTTGCAACATAGCCTGGCTCGGGCCCAGATACCTTCACTCTAGCAAGTTGGGGATTAGTTTCAGAGTGGTGTGATCCATAGGCAGTAACATATGTTGTGAAGCTTCCCTCTTTTAGCTCGTCCTCAGTCGGACCTTTAGACGTAAAGACTCCATTAGAAAATGTCTCGGGATATGAGTGCAGTAAATTGCAACCAAATTTGAATCTGGCCAATGTTGAAAACATTCCTCCATATGCCATGACTTTAAGCGCAGTTGTAGAGTTGCTACCGTCTATTCCAATCAGGACACTAAGTCGTGGCTCAGCAACAGCTGTTCCTTTCCTTGGGTGGTTAGTAGATCGGCTTCGTAAATACCTCCAAGAAGATCTTATTGCTGATGCATCTGCACCAACAAACTTCATTGTACGCAAGTCGAGCACATCATTATAACCAGGCATAATCCCTGGTGTGTCACAGACCATTGGCCAGTTGTCTGGTCGTTTGGGAGGCTTTGTTTGTTCAAACTCTGGGAAGCTATCCTTCACTTTCTTTCGACTAGCTTTCAATTCACCACTTGAAGCAGCATAGAAGCCATCCACAGCCGCATGGAATGTAGTGGCATTTGCTGAGCTTACATTTTGCATTGTATGAATGATTTCTATGCCTGCGCATTGAATACTATCCTCATTTGAATCATTCTTTAATAACTCTCTTTCTGCAAGATTGGATCCTAACTCAGAGGGTATGCAATCAAATGCTGCTGCATGCACGGCAAGCACGCCTGCATCTCTTGCCTTTCGATCAAATGCAATCAATGCATCATCAAAGAATTGTGGCTCTCCGCACAAGTCAAGATAATCACACTTTGCTTCAATGGCAGCTTTTAATATTGGTAAACCACAAATTCTATATGGTCCTGAGCATGCCAGTAGTACCTTTGCTTTTGAGAATGCAGCTACCAATTCAGAGGCATTTTTGATAATATCTTCAACTACAAAGATTGATGATGTGCATATAGCCTCGTCCCATCCAATGTCCTTTGCCACTGATAATAACTTAACTTTATTTCTTCCACATATACCAATGTTAAGGTTTGGATGTTTAGATGCTAGATGACGTACTACACGCTTCCCAGTATATCCTGTTGCCCTGCGTGGTAGTTATGTTGTGTTGAAAAAATTACACATAAGATGTGAACAAATGTACAAAGCTACATAAATAATACCTGACATTGCAAATTGACAACTCACCCATGAATAATGATATCAATTGACCGCTTGGCGTGGCGCTCGTGTCGAGATGTAGATGCCACCATATCTCATCAATGAGAGGAAAGAACCTTGGCGGTTGCTGCAAATCCTTGTGAATAAATTATCGCCAATATATTCACAATTTATTCGGAGTTATTCACTAGCAATGTGTTGCTCTAACTAGCATTGCCTACCACTCTTCTACCATTTTGTTCCATAGTATATACTAATCTAATTTTTTATCCAGCTATTTCGTCGTCGGTATGATCTCTCCAATACAACAACGACGGGTCTTACTCGTCTCCTTACTCATCGGCATAATTGCAATATCAATACAGGCACAAGAAGATAATGTAGCTCTGCGAGGTCATAATAGAAGACTACAAGAGAATGTTATGGTATATGATTCAGGGGAACCTCCAGTTGTAGAAACTCCAGCAGAACAACCTCCAGAAGTAGCAGAACAACCCGGAGAAACACAAGAAGAAGAAAGAGATGGAGAAGATTGGTCTCCACCGGAGTTAACTCAAGAGGAAATTGAAGCAAAGCAAATCAGATCATACCTTGGAGGCCTTTACCCTGCAGTTGATGTCAATATGTGTCCAATATATTTAAGAGATACAGCAGATATGACGGCTGGTTACACTATGGATTTATACTCAGGCGGTGGTAAGCCTGTATTACGTAATAGGGATTTAGCTTTCTTCTGGCATATTCCAAGAAGTGGTGGTTCAACCGTGAAGAATATACTCAATTATTGTTATGATCTGCGTCGTGCTGAACAGCTTGGAGATGCACCATCGTTAGATTATGCTCGTAATAATGTGTTGAATGTTGATACAACAAGTCCTGATGGACTTCAGTTTGCACAGGAGAATAACATTGTATCATCAAATATGGTAGATGTGATTGTTAGCAACTACTTCCTTTCTGGATCGGCTTTATTCAATGATGAACATTATGGTAAGACGTTTACAATGCTCAGGCATCCGGTGGAGGTAGCAACAAGTCTCTTCTATCAAAGAAGAAAGTATATTGAGGCGTGGAAGAGTATGTCCTTTTATGACTACGTTGCCGGTGATGCATACCTAGATTCTTGGCAAACTCGTCAGTTAACGGGTACCATGCCTTGGGTTCCGTTGACTGAAGAACATTTAGAACAAGCCAAGAATACACTCAAGACTAAGGTCTTCGTGGGAGTATTGACTGAGATGGAGGAGACCTTGCGTCAACTTAAGGCCCACTATGGATGGGGAGAGAAGATTGCGGGATGTGAAAAAGCTCACCTATCTGATCCAGCAAGTGTGAATGATCATCCCGTTACTGAACACGGCAAAGCTGCATGGAAAATCCTCGTTGACAAAGAGAAGTGGGATATGGCTCTGTACTACTATGGATTAGAACTCTTTGCTGAACAGCGTAACCGCTATCCACCAAAGGATCAAGCTGAACAAGATGTAGCAGAGGCTGCTGTGGCCGAGATAGCAGCAGCAGTGTAAAGGCTTGGAAATATATGTTATGTACATTAAACACACAGAGACAAAGACCCCGGTCTATTGTAACAGAATAAAAACATGTATACTATATTTTGTTTTGTATACATTCCAATATGCTCGTCATATTCTCATATGTTTCGTGCATATCATATGCATCGTATCATCTTATGGTATTTTAAACTATGCTTTTTGTTTGATCATATGTTATGTTTGTATGTCTATCCGTTTTGATCTTATTTCTAAGAAGATGATGTTAAAGCCCAAGCAATAACTACTGCCACACATGACATTACTAATAGAATCGATATAACATTTGGTTCAAACTTTCCTTCTAATAACAAGTGCTGGACATGAAAGTAACGCCATGTAGAGGTAACAAAGGCAGTGCATCCTAATATTCCAATAAGATATCCTTCAGTTTGCAATTTCAGAGGTTGCCACTTGAGTAAACCGATAGATGCACCAATCAACGACAAAGATGTGCGTGTCCAAGCAAGGTATGTCCTTTCATTAGCAAGGTGATCGCGAGCGGTTGATCCAGAGTTGTTCAGGATGTGTTGATTGTTTTTTATCCTTGTAAAGGCTTTTGCAATAGGGGGACAACAATATGATAGCTTTTTATCTAAATGTTCCGTCATGGATAGAGCTGTATAAAAGGTTTATCACGAGGGGTAACCATGTTATTCCCGTGAGTCACCTCCGGCCAGCTGAATCTAGGAAGAAAATGCAGGACACCCTGTATTATGCCTTTGTTACGAGGTGGGCGTATTGGCCCAAATAGGCACACGGGAGAGATTGAAAGTTGTGTAGGTAAGTACTTGCAAACCTGCAGTCAATATGGATTGAAAAGTGGAGCAGTAAGCATCCGATGTCGTTTAATGGCAGGGCATGCCCCGCACGGCCTTCGGCCAGTATTCTGAGACTTAACTACACCCACCGTGCATGGTTACTAAGATAGTAATTAATCAGCTATAAGATTTCAGTTTTATTACCGCTCGCTATCTACGTTACTCGCCTTTTTACGTGCGCAAAGCGGGGTTTCTATGGTGGCCTCGTAAAAAAGCACGTAAAGTGACGAGTGTACTATTTCACTCGTCTACACAAATTGGTCGATTCCTATGTAGATTTCGCTGGTGTGACAAATATACTCAATCATTTTACGTGCAAATTCACGTTAAAAGAACATCTTAGAACAAATCTCATGCACAGAAAAAGGCGAGCTCTCTCTCGGCTCTTTGCTCGGCTTTGACGAGCTTGACGACGTTGATTGTTGGCGAATATGGTACTATATATCAAGAAAAAGATATATGTAAACATATTCTATAATAGGATGACTAGATATCTGTTTATTTTATGCTAAATTTATGCATATGTAATGAGTGTACATATTCTACCTTTGAGCTTTATTTTGCTTCTGGATATGCATGATATTCGTATGTAGGATATGAATTCACTGTTTCAGTATCCCATAATGTGTAGAATCTACTTTATTGCAACATGAACTGGTTTGGGGTATGTTGTGGGATCATTCTTATGAATTTTCTATGCATATGTTGTCGTGTGTATCATACGAGTATATTAGCAATCCATACCCTCCTTGTTGGTTATAACTCGATTGTCCATCTTCTGATACCTCAATAACGCTCATCCAATCACTCCCACATCATTTGTACAGTAGGATGATGCAACATAACATCTTTTGTTCATATCATATGTACATTTTGTCGATCAACCTCTATCGGATCCTCTCAATGTCCCCATACGGCCAAACTGAACTAGATATGTGGTAGAATATGTTTTCGTATATCTTAAGTTGATTGTAGTATGTTATCTTTGTTGTTATACCAGTATTGCTTCGTGTAGAGTTGTTACTATAGCACTACAAATTTTCGAAATATGAGAGAGGTAGCGCATGTCATCGATGCAGCTCTATCTCGAGCATGGGAGGTATATAAACACCATCCGGCGCTTCAGTAATACATAATCGTTGATGAGTATCCCATAGATATATATCAGATACCTCATACGCTTCACAAATGGAGCCGGCCGCTTGGTGCATCATCATCTATCATTTTTTTGATGGGCGGATAGAAGTATACATTTCTTAGCAACAATAGTAGTGACAGTATTGATAATTGCAAATATTATAGAAGAGTAGGTCCACATTATGATACTGTATTGATATAATACCGATCATTGGCAGTCATTGAGTAAGCGTCGATAAGATAGGGGGATGTGCATCATGGTGAAAACAATCTTTGTGAAAAAAAAGTGATGGAGATGAGAGCAGAAGTTGCTTTTGAGATCAGAAAGGTTAGTACCTAATAATATTACTTACGTTACCTTGGCACAGCACAGATAGGATACCGCCCAGAAAGTGCACGTAAAAAGCCAGTGATGAAACGTTACTCGCCTTTTTAGTGCGCAAAGCGGGGTTTCTATGGTGGCCTCACGCAAAAATGAACGTAAAGTGACGAGTGTACTATTTCACTCGTCTACACAAATTGGTCGATTCCTATGTAGATTTCGCTGGTGTGACAAATATACTCAATCATTTTACGTGCAAATTCACGTTAAAAGAACATCTTAGAACAAATCTCATGCACAGAAAAAGGTGAGCTCTCTCTCGGCATAGCAGATGGCCTACGAAACTCCGTACTTTTTAGTAAGTACGACGCAAATACGAATACACTCTCATAATTTTGTACTTACTTTGGGTGGTGTGGTCGACAAGTACCTATTAGTAGCATCTGGGAATTAGAGTAGCATGAGCCTTCGTAAATGAGTGAATTAATGTTAACATAAACATACCTCATTGCCCGTTAATTCAAGCCGCCTCGACCGAACATGCCATATGATCGTTCTTTCTCGCATGCCTCATGCAAACTCCTCCCTTCTTCGCTTTTTTTGTGCATCCTTCATAGCAGCAAGTCTTCACTATTGCACCATGCTTAACACAAACACCACCCTTCTGAGCTTTACTATTGCATCCTTCATGACTACAAGGAGTAAGTTTAGCACCATGCTTAACGCAAACTCCTCCCTTCTGAGCATTACTAGTGCATCCTTCATGACTACAAGGAGTAAGTTTAGCACCATGCTTAACGCAAACTCCTCCCTTCTGAGCAATACTAGTGCATCCTTCATGTTTACAAGTCTTAATCGTCACTACCGCACCATGTTTCATACAAACTCCTCCCTTTCGGGCAACACTAGTGCATCCTTCCCCCGAACAAAGTATAACTAAGCGACCAGAAGATAATTCTTTATATAATCCACTTTCAAGTTTAGCAGCTTTTGTCTCGCTACTTGATGAAATGTGAACTGCAACAGGCACTACCGCACCATGTTTCATACAAACTCCTCCCTTTCGGGCAACACTAGTGCATCCTTCCCCCGAACAAAGTTTAACTAAGCGACCAGAAGATAATTCTTTATATAATCCACTTTCAAGTTTAGCAGCTTTTGTCTCGCTACTTGATGAAACTGCAACAGGTTGATGGGGATATGGATTCGTTCCAACATCTAAGCATATTAGTGGAGGGTTCTTTACATCTGTGGCTATAGTATTGATACCAGTTGAGAGAAGAGGAAAGTGAGGTATAAGTGATGACAACCTGACAAAGGATACACACATTACATTCAACAACATAAACGACGTACATGTTTCAGCCTCCATACCATTAACTTTCTTATTATCATCCGCCGCCATTCTCTCATCCTCATTATCAGTAGATACTTTGTCAAGATCGGCATCGGAATCGTCGTACATGACTTCAAGATCGTCCTCTGTTAGGAATCTAGCTTTGAGACTTGGAGTTCGTAGTCTCCCCCTTGAACTCATGCTGTTGCCTCCCTTGAGAAGCAGTACTGGTTCGCCAGTATCAGAAGCAGGAGCTGCCGTCTTAGGAGAGCTCTTTTTCGCCTTCTTGGACTTCTTGGTAGAAGATACACCCTCTACCCCACCCTTTCTCTTCTTTTTCTATAATAAAGGATATATGATATGAGATAGAAGAAGAGATACGAGATAAGAAGAGGTACGATTTTCTGTTAAAACACATAAGATACAAAACCACAACTTACTGATGACTTTCGAACGGGTGGGGTGGTTACCTTCCTTCCTTCAGCAGTTGTGCCGCTAATACAATGAAGACATTTCCAAGATGACTTCTCATTCAACCGACTTGGATCAAAATATCCTACACAGTTACGATCAACTTCATACGTCTCTCCACATTTATCACACTTGACTTCGTAGTGACAATAGCCATGGACAATACCACAAACACAAGGCTTCAGTTCTTCCTCGCTTGGAATCGTTTCATCACCGGCGGGTTGATCCTCGATGTCTTCACTCCGTTCAATGGTGCCACTTTCATTTCGAACTAGAAGTCGTGAACGAGTAAAAGTACGTGGACGTTCAAGATCTGGTCCATTCTTGTTCGAGGCTGATTCACCAGGATCCGTAGGGGGTTGGTTTGATTTCCACTCGGCCTCAAGTTCCTCGAAAGACGTACGGCTATCTTCTCGTTGGTGGCGGAAATAACGACTTCGTGCAACAAATTCACCCAAACTAAATGATCTATACAACTTGAGATACTCCTCGCCAATAGAATCAGTATCTTCATTGCTACTGTAATAAGCTTGTACGTGTTGTTGTATGAATATACCAACATTTAGTTCAACACGAGTCAGTACCTTTTTGTAAGCAATATCATTTGAACTTGGGGGTCTCTGCTTTGGATACCTCTTGGTGAACTGAGTCAATATATCCTTGACATCTTGGAATGTGACTGTATCGTCAGCATTAATGGGACTACGGTCATACGCTTGTTGACACGCATCCTTGTGGTTCTTGAAGAAGTTCTTAGCCATTTCATTCGGCATACTAACAATTGGAGATGACGAGTCAGTGATGGACAGATGACTCTTCACCACACCAACACGGTGGAATGATTGTGCCATCTCGTAAATTTTCCTTGCATACGAATCATCTTTATTGTTAAGCAGAAGTCTAACTTCTTCTCCGTTAACACGCCCTGTTGGTGGCTTCTCATTACGTGTGACAACTTTAACATATGCCTCAAACATCCTCAAGCGACCCCTCATGTTACCATCTATTACAATGACCTCACCAGCAACTGCATGAGATGTATGTGCAGAGTGGATACGTTGTCCTACCCCAGGAGTATTGACAGTCCCCTCGGAGATGCCAAAAACGAGTAGCGTGGTACCATGAATGTAACGAAACTTAACCAAATAAAATCCCACATCTGGATACTCGGTGTTTTTTGTATGTTTATTCCAAGGGAGAGGTGTTGTGGTACCCTCCAATCCTACTACGTCGAGAAATAAATTCCTCTCAAACATCCCAATATCATTATACATATAATGTGTGGCTATGCGTTGTTTCTGATCAGGTGAGTACTCGTCCCATGCCGACTTTGTAATCTGTTGCAAGTTGGGAAATGTTCTGGAGTATTGGTAGTCATTGGAATCATAATTTAACCGATCAAGTAAATCATTTACTTGCAATGTTGATGTATCATCTTGTGTAGTCTGTTGTGTTAACACGTCACGAGTGATAGCAGCAAATGCTTCTTTGACTCCTGGTGATAATCCACTAAATATACGCTGCGCTTCTACTACGGCGGCGGGTGCATCATCGTTATCCTCTGCTGTTTTTGTTGGCATATTGTTTTGTTTTTAATTTAATTGTTGATAGGTGTATAAATATAAATCTTTGAAACCACATGGTTGCAGCATATAAAATCTTTCGCCACTCTTCATTTGGCGATGATAAACATCCAGATCCACGGAGATGAACAATTGGATGGGACGTATGTAATAAGTCCTCTGTTGATTGCGCGGTCTTCACATTCAAACAGTCAAGTGAGAAAGCTCAGATCTAAATTAGCAAATTAAGTGCAAATCTCGTCACTCGGTATCCAATTTCTACCTACTACTATCATAATCTCGTACAACACCTTCTTCAAAATGTCCAGCCCAACCAATGTCAATATTATTGCAACCAATCAACAACAACATCAGCAACAATTACTACTACCAGCCAATTTAAATGATCCAGCTAACGTACGTCGATGGTTACAAACCTACCATCCTAAACAGTTAGCACTACTAGATAACTTTGAAATTTCATTACGTCTAGGACGATTTTCATCACGTGGATGTGAAAATACAACAAACAGTACCAACAGTGGTGGTAGTAGTACAAATAACAGTGGTACATATCAATATGGACGTGAAAGACGATTAATAACAACACGGACAGTTGATTTATTACGTACCATTATTGGTCCAACTAAATGGCGATCGGCTGCACAATTATTAACATTATTACGCGGACTTGGGAATGAATTACACGCAGCTGGTGGATATCGTGAACCTGCCATTGGTAATACTATACGTCGTATTATGTATGCTGTTCGAGATGAAGCTGATCGTAGTGCTACTGCTAGTAGTTTTGATGTTGGTATGAATAATAGTAATGATAATAATAATAACAACAACAATACAGAAGATATGGAAAAGATTGATGAGTTAACTGAACAAACATCAACCAAGTTACACATAAGCAGTAGTAGTAACAGTACAGCTCCACCCACTAGAGGTGATAGTTTAACAAAGGGATTATCATTATCAAGTATGTTATGGGCACATCCGCAACATGTTACGAAACAACATACAAGAACACAGTCGGGAGGTGGTACTGAGTTCGAAGATCGATTACGGTCCGATTCGTTAGGATCAGATTCAGGACAGGTATTAACTACCTCAAATTCAAATGATAATAATTCTACTACAGGTAGTAGTAGTAGTATGTATTCTTATCCATCACATTATTACAATAAAGAACGGGGTGTAGATTTACGTCAATCTGTCATGGAGGCGATCCAAGAAATGATGTCCGAACTCGAAGACTTGCATAAGAATATAAATGATCAAGCAGTTCAGCATATACATGCTGGTGAGATTATATTAACATATGCATTATCAAAGACTGTTGAATTGTTCCTAAAGGCTGCGGCGGCGAAGAAACGCAAGTTTTCAGTTATTATTTGTGAAGGTGCTCCGCATTTTGGTGGACATTCCATGGCCAAATCATTAGCAGAGGCGGGGATAGATACCACTGTCATTCATGATGCTGCCACATATGCTATCATGGCTAGAGTAAATAAGGTACTATTACCTGCTCATGCAGTTCTTGCAAATGGTGGATTGATTGCCCCCAGTGGATCAAATATGGTAGCCCTTGCGGCCAAACAGAATTCAGTGCCCGTGGTATCTATTGCTGGGATGTTTAAACTTTGTCCAATGTATCCACATGAAGGACAGGATACGCTAAATGATCTTATTAGTCCATCATCGGTAGTTGACTATAGTCTCATGGGTGATCCTGTACTATCGGAGGTGGAGTTTGTTAATCCTGTACATGATTACATCCCTCCCCAGCTGATAGATCTGTTCGTTACTAACATTGGGGGCTTCCAACCAAGTTATATCTATCGATTATTGGCAGAGTACTATCATAATGATGATTGGGAGGCGTTTGAGTAGGTATACATGCTTCAATTAATACAGTAATGTCCAGCTCAACAGTTCTTTACTTTACACGCATCATCTACAAAGCCCCTCCCGAGATGATATCCCATCATCTTCATATTTACATTTTCACCTCTATCAAAGAGATCCCACATTAAGTTTGTGGTATCATCATCTTCCATTAATGCCTTAACATTTGAACAATTGTACGTCGTGCACGCATCATTGCACTTCTTCGA
>Ga0214480_101191_pt1 | contig 11623 bp, 6 predicted proteins | sample M1_20Mar14CPVII9_3_FD_165042 | JGI IMG/M metagenome (GOLD analysis project Ga0214480, IMG submission 165042) | Marine eukaryotic communities from Monterey Bay, California, United States - M1_20Mar14CPVII9sort6BwellE17 | ecosystem: Environmental > Aquatic > Marine > Unclassified | place: USA...
GTATCATTAGGGGTATCCTTTAGAAGAAATGCTTGTATCGATCAATATCAAACAGGCAAGCTTACACTAACGGCTACTTGCTACTAGCAACATGAATATTCCAGGGCTCAGGCAGCTCTTGAACTCTCTAATTCTCAGGACAAATCGATCCAATGAATCCTACAAACGAGCCGACGCTTGCGGATTTCACTCGAAACAAACATCTTCCGGCGGGCAGAAGGGACCACATGGACTATCATCTAACATCATTGGCGTTTCCCAATCAACTACATTAGTTCTTGGATCCTTATACTTCCCCATAGAGCAATTGCCTGGCTTGGCATATCTACACACTATAGTTCGACATGTGTGTGTATTACCGTTGGCAATTTTACAATGCACACATCGCGTAAAATCGATTTTTTCTTAGCGGGCTCGAATTACGCGTGGAATATACGTGTAAAACTAACTTTTGACACAAACGTCGTATAGGAGATATAAACATATGTAGAATGATCTACATCTTCTTGCGATCTCAATGGTATACCGGGACTATAGGGGCGAGGTCTAGTTTGTGATTTAATGGCCAATGTATTTTCATGTTTGGCCGATATGGCCAATTGCGGCATCATCCTTCATTTGCATCAATATGCATGTTGCAATCATCAATCGTCAGCCCCCATCAATATCCTACTTCTTATATCATCTTAGAACGGTATACCGTCGTTTATTTGTGTATATATCGTTGTTATACCATCGTTCTAAAGCATATCGATCGGATGTGCAATATACTACCTCATATAATAATGATTAGTTATGTAAGGATATAGTTGGTATCTATGATGTAGTTGTTGATTTATGGTATGTTAGAGAGATGTAGATGATATAGGGAGGGTTGGTTGGGTATTGGTGTACATCATGTGTCGATAAGGTAGTGTGGCAAGAGGTGGAGTGAGTAGCTATCGATTTTTAATAGAAAAAAATGACATGCATTTGCTACACTATACAAACAACCATTACTACTCAACAATACAACAATCATGGCCACCGTAGTAGGAACATACACTGCCCATGTCAAGGAGTACAAGGATCTACGTCATATTATTGCAAAACTATTGAGGAGCAGAAGATTCTGGAAGCAATTATGGAGCTTTGACGATCTAAGTCGAATACTTGCTCTTGCTATTGACAGTGAATCATTGGTGTTGGATCAAGGAGCAAAGGGCGTGAATGCAGAGCTATTAACCGCTACGTTTAGTAATCCTGAAAAGGTATATACAATCGAATATAGTACATTTCCAGAGTTTGATAATTACAATTGCATTCTATTCGTGAGTTTGAGTCGGCAGATTGGATCGGCAAGAGATGGTAATAGACAAATGACAACGGCAAGAATCGGCTGCTTCTCTAATCAACAAGAAGCAATCTCGGCTGCACCTTCTCATCTAAATATTGGTGCATACATTTCAAAGCTAGTTCAATCGGATAGTGTACTGACTGAGAATGATAATGAAGTAATTGTCAAGCACGCATCGAAGATTAAATCTGTTAAGAAAGTGAAGTATGATCCTGTTGCTGTGAAACAACAAGCTATAGCATCTGAGGAAGCAAAGATCGAGGAGAGCTTGGCCGTTATTAGTCATGAAAAGGAGGAGATTACAAAGGCTAAATCAAAGTTGATCGAATTGAAAGATGAGCGAGAAGACGTAGTATTGAAGACACAGCACACCGAGCAACTTGGTGAGATCGAAGCATTGAAGTTACAACTTGCACAAAAGATGGCCGAGGCAAACTCAACCAAGGCACGTCTAGATAAGTTGGAGCGGCAGCAGAACGGCATGGAGGAGCAACAACAACAGCAAGAGCAGCCACAAGACGATGAAGAGTCTACCAAACCGTCTGCAATATCAACTATTCACGTCATCAAGGATGGTAGAGCTGCTCAACTGACTTTACCTGCTCATGGCATCATCACTGTCGGTGATATAGAAAAGAGCTTCGTGCCATTATCATATGGGGATAGTCCCGAGATGCTCAAGAAGAGACAAGAGACAAACTATGATATCGTTCCATTCGGTGCCGTTGATGTCGTTGTACCCAAGAGAGCTACTATAACTACAAAGGGATACATGACTACTTTGAAGAGGCATCATGCCATGATACTAAAGTTGAAGAAGCTCTTCAGTGGACAAAAGTGCCGACTCTCACCCGCCTCGATGAGAATGATTATTGCATTCTCGCTTTCCAACTTCAGCGGCTCCGACGAGGGGTTAGCAATGGCTTTATCTGTATCAATGTATGTCGTTCATATTGAGATGGAACTTGAACTTTCTCCCGAGGCTCTTGGCTTTGGAAGTATCAGTGAATCGACGCTTCGGGTGTGGAGGAACCGGTTAGCTGCAGAACTGTTCGTCATGGAGTGTTATCACATAAATGCCCGAGATGTCAAGTATCTACACGCCGCCGGTGATCACGGGCTACGAAATGAGAAGGATGCTTTTTGCAAGGGAGTCAGCTATGGCTACATTGATGAAGAAACCGGCGAGCGTTGTGTCAAGTTTGTGCCTATCGACTTTGATTCATGTGCTCATTGTACAAAAGATGTTGTACATGCTTTCGTCAAGATGCAAGAGAAGATCAAACTTCTATGTCCAGATGTCGAGTTCATATCTATTGAAGGTGATAATGGCGGCGGTGGAGGTGTCGAGGCAATCTTCCAGCCTCTCATAGACGCTGGTTTTCTTGTTGATTGGGCAACGTATATCATTTGTGGGATGCATGCCGATAACAAATGTATCGAGACGGGATGCCTTCATACAACGGGACGACAGGGTAGGAATATGAATACAGCACTACAGCTTGGATATGCTTCGATTAAAGTATTCAAGAGGTTGAAGATGGAGGGTGGTATCGAGTTGTTAGATGAAATCAAGGCAATGGTGGTCTTCAAGCTCATTGAATCTGGAGAATGGCAAGAGGAGGCTACCCGGAACAACGTTGTAGCTCTTGATGAGATTCTAAATACTTTAAACGAGGCGGACGAAGATGCTCTACTCGAACTAATCAAGTTCGAACGTAATCTGCAAGAGCCTGTTTGGACTCGTTGGAAGACAACTCTTGCAATGGCAAAGTTCTTGAAAGAGAACTGGACGACCGTCTACTTCATGTTGGCAGCCGTATCAGACTCGAAGAAGACGACCTTAGCCATTACTAAGACGGCTCAAGATGCTCTTTCATTGATGAAGGTAAAGGCCAAAGGCGAGGGACCTCCTCTCTTATTTGCTGATGTTGTCTTTATGACCGCCATCGGCGACTCCTTCTTCAACGATATGTTTGAGACTCAAATGCGAGCTAATCCAAAGTATGGTAGTGACAGTTATGGCTTCACCGCTTCTCTTCAGCCAGTATTGGTATACTATTGGAGAGATATTATCAATAAGTTAAGGAATGAAGTTCAGAACCCTGACAATAGTTGGCCAAAGGGTAGTTGGCGACAGAGGGATGAGTTCAAACAGTATCGTGAGCTAGTGGAGAAGATACCAAACAAAGGAGCAGTGAAGGAAGGAGGTAAAGAATTCTACCTCAAGATGCCACGAATCTTCATTGACAGCTTCCTCGTACCATTCAAGAAGCATATTGAGAAGTGTTGGCGGAGTGAGATGCTCTTCCCGTATCTATTTGATGGACCACCGGAGCTGGCTCGTCTTGCTATTAATTGGTTAGTACTTGCCGAGTCGGGTACAGATATGGAGGGGCATGCTTTTACTGATCCACTCGTACCCGCTGTGATCGAGCTTAGCGGCTACGTGCCCAACCAGACAATTAAGATTGATACAGCTGAGTGCATGGAGTATCTCACACACGATGGCGACGGGCGCAAGCTTGATACACAAACTATCCTCAATCATCAGTTTGTACGAACGAACAAAACACTCTTGTATGAGATGGGATCTTCGCCTATACTTGTTGATTTGTGCAACATAGACACTTGGGGTGACACAGTATTCACTGATCTCGTCGACTCTATCCATCGACAGATTGCACCACATCTTTCACAGAACCAAAGGTTGGAGCAGCAAGTACAAGCACATGCTAAGGTATCTCAAAACAATACAGGAGAAGCACGTCGATCCGCCGATGCACGACTCTTGGGTACTATCAAGCACCCTCTCAATAAGTTCTTAGTTGAGAAGAAGCGTGATGAAAAGGAAACTCAAGAAGATAAAGACAACGTTAAGCGTGTCCGAGGGAGAGGTCGAGTTACAGGAGCTGTTGAGTTCTGTGTTTCTTTGTTTGATATGCTTGAGGAAGCATTGGCGAACACTGATCCTCAAGCAGTGAAGCGAATTATCAAGGAGATGGGTTCGACAAAGGACAAAGCTAGTGCTGAGGAACTGGAGCAGCAACTACGTGAATACGAGAGTGGTATCAATGGCCAGAGAAAGAATCGTGCAGGTGAGAATAGAGTACTCTCAAAGCACATCACATCTCAAATGGGTGGGACGATTGTAGTGAGCAAGCTTTTCAAGACAAGGGATAATACTCTCAATGATGTTCAAGCGGAGATCAACTTCCGAGGTATCACACCTCCGAAACCGATCAAAGATATGAAGTGGAAGGAGGTATTGGATCTGTTGAGGAAGGATGAGTATATCAATGTCATCGAGCATCCAGTCCAAGGTATTGAAAGCTTTGCAAATGTCAAAGAGATTGTTCCTCAATCCGATGAGTTGAAACAATACCTTGTATCTCATGACGACGATGACAATGACGAGGAAAACAACAACAACGATCTACTTTGATGAGCGTATTGTTGTGGATCTGTCGAGGTAGTTTCAGTTATCTGAGGCAGTTGTTTTTTTTTTTGTGGCGGTTATAATCCGTCGCTCCTTCTTCGCCGGTACACAAGAGATATGCCTACTTTATTGATAGGATAACTATCAATCTGGTGTAGACTTTAGTGAACAATAGAGGAGAAGAAGGAGGGTGTATCTATGGGGGATATGCACGTGTTGAACGAGTGGAGCATATCTTATGCACTTGTGATGATAACTGAGCAAGTGCATAAGTAAATCAGTCTCTGCTCGACTTAGAATGTAATATTAGACGTAAAAATAGATGTAATATCATGTATAACAACCATCATTGTAATAGAGTATCAATAGACGTTCTAATCTACCATTTCTTAGCCTAACAATGACGACTTGCAGGAGGTGTATTTTTGCACATGTACAAAATGAAATTGAGCGCAGAACGAGAACTAGAGCTCGCCCCTATAGTCCCATACCATCACTGAAATCACAAGATGATGTAGAATATGCTAGGTATGCTCAGATTCGTCATACAATACTTTGTTGCAAAGATATGACCGCTTCTATTCTACTAAGTAACACACTAACAAAATGGCTATTTTGAGACCCGCTAAGAAAATTATTGATTCTACGAGATGTGTGCACTGTAAATTTTTGATAATCTCTCTTAGCTTCGGCACAACCAACTTGATGAATAAGGAGAGGGAGGAAGAAGTGAAGCATCATGTATGTTTAGAGGAGAAGGGAAAACAACAGATATACATAGACATATCACACATCTTATATATACTCACCATACTTGGTAGATCTCCAAAGTGCATTAGTCAAGTGTCCATTACGCGCCCATGGTAGTCCAACTTCATGTTCGACAAATCTTGATACGACCAAGTCAGCATCATACAATCTACCAAATGTAGTTTGACTACCTTTATTTCTACTAATGTTTTCACCCCAAGGATTGTTAGGAGCATGTCTCGGTGGTCCGGTGAGGCACTCATCAAGTATCTTCTCTGCCCATTCCATGGAAGAATCCTTGAGACCTGAGATGATGGCAGTGACGAGTGTGGATGAGTTCGTTGGTTAGACATCGTTTGACAAGAAGGAAAGGTAGACACAGTTAAAGAGATATAAGCTTACCTTTACTCCACTTCAAAGGGACATACTCTTTATCATATCGAGTATGCCATTCTCTTCTCCTCTTGTTATGTGCAGCCAAGTACTGTCTATCACGAGACGTCATTGTAGGTTCTTGCATTCCAACATCTATGTTTGAATAGAAGAGAGAAGAGAGAGAGATGAGTTGTCCAACAGAGAGGAAACCAAGACACACAGATAGACGAGATAAGCTTACCAATAACATGAGTCTTCGAAGCACCAAAGTCACTACCAAGTACAGCCATTCTCATACTACCATTCTCAGTTTCAACATCAATCTTATACCGACCGCTACTACCGGCTGTCAATCCATCTTTATATAAATCATTGATTGTAAATTCCCAATAGCCAACATCAACACAAATCGTTCCACCATAAGAAGTTGTACTTTCATAGTTGGTTGTTGGTCCTGCATGTGTTATAGTGTTTGTACCAGACTTTTTTAATATCCAGGATGTTTCGTGTCCATAATCATCTGTAACAATTTCAATTGACAATCGTCTTTGATTTGCATTTGAACAGATTGTACGTTCTTGTTTTTGGAAACCATTCTTAACTAATGGATCTTTACTCTTTGTAGTTACAAATTGATTCAAGTTGATACCCTGATAACGAATATTACCACGAAAGACACGTGCCGCTTCAACAGTTTGTTGATTGTAATTGCCACTAAACTTTGTATGCTTGGCAATACCTTCATGAATGACTAGATTTGTATCACCTAAATAGGCATTACCTTCTGATGTTGGAGCCGATTTACCAATCCTATATCGTATCTTATTTGTTGATGTCCATATAAAGAATGATTGGATAGTATTAGCACGAACAGTGACGGGATTTGTATTGATAAATGTTTGTACATTTGGACCTTTGAGCTTTGTATTGTGATTATTGTATATCAAATTCCAACCATTGTTTGATAAGACGTGATTAGTATATTTCCCTTGTCGAGTGTATACTTGTACATGATCACTACTGCTGGTAACTGTATTGGAATAAATATCAAATCCTGATATCTTCACATCACGCTTGGCTTTTACATAAAACATGACGCCTTTAGCTGATCGTCCACCGACATTTCCTGCTTGTAATTTTAGATTAGCACAGTCTGATGGACATGTCGTTGATGATTCATATGTAGCACAGGTATTGTCACCACAAGATGCTGTCAAGTTACGATGCTGCTGTTCATCATCTGTTGTTATTGTTATAGGATGTTGTTCCTCGAGAAACTCATATCGTTGATAGTCAAAAGTTGGAACCTCCCACTCGACTTCTGTGAAATTTAATTGCTTTGAATAAGGTGATGCTCTGAGACTACCAATACCTCTTCCTTCTTGACCACTAACGAGGACGTAGACCAGTTGTAAACTGGTTAAGAGGAAGGCCTTCATTGTTTATGAGAGAGACTATTGATTGGGTAATGAGAGAGAGATTGAGAGATGAACGATGGACTCGACTCCTCAAGTAAATCACAAAAGCAAAAAAGCAATTTTTTGTTGAAGCGCTTGTTTTCTTAGGATACCGCGTGAATGTCCTCGATATGTCGCATAGTCTCCCAGAGACCACGCACTCTCTGCTTAGTACTTATCCATATACTTCACCGATATCCATAGCTGATCCATATACTCCACCGATATCCATAGCTGATAGATATTGCTCAATGTATTTACTCAGAAAAATGAGCATGTGATAGTAGATACACTAATAGAAAAAAAGGATGTGCTCAATCGAAGTATTAAAAAATGTCTGGTACTGGTAGCAATCTCTACCTAATTTCCTATGTTTATTGTATGTATTGATCAATATTTTCTTCGCTTAGCTTTAACTGCCAGTACTACCCGATATAAGCTGTGGATCTTTTCTCAACAGATTGAACACATTATCTACTATTTCACAGTCATGTGTATCATCATTAGGTTGTATGGTAGCAGCAAGCATAAAGGGATAGAGACTCGTGATTCCATCCTGTTTTAAGGACTCTTCAGGAGCATGAGTCCAAAGCAGTTGCAGTAATCCCAAATAGTCATTACCATTATAATTCCCATGCCATCTACCTCCATGAGCTATTGCTTGAACTAATGGTGATCTTCCATTATTAGGGAAAGGAGTAGAGGCTGCCTTTGGATGCCACTTTAATAGTTTACCCACAATGAGCACTCGATTCTGTTCTAAATTTGTATTGGTGTATATTACAGCATCTTCTCTTGGACATATTAATTCTGTATTTGTAATCGCTTGTGTATCAGCCGGAGTCACCCCATCTGAAATCTTTCTATTTGTTTGTATTGTATCTGATGAACTACTATCAAAGCTAGCACTGTGATGCACAATGTCTTCATCGAACATAGAGCAAGTATCTATAGCTTCCAATGCCCAATGTAATGGAAGTTTCCCTGAACTATCCAAAGTTGCAGCACATGTATCTCCAGGAGTCCAAGTACCTTTATCCCCATTTTGCCACGGCGTTACTACCCAATCTAATAAAGAAACAGGACAATATATTGAGATAGCTGCACATCTATGAACCAGCACAGCTGACGATTGATTTGTATGGGGCTGGATATTCATTGTAGCAAAGAGTAACATTCTATATACTAGTGTCCAATACTCATCTAATGATGGCTCTTCTTCTCTTAGATTCCTTCTTGGTAGTATATGCAAACTATTGAGTTGATTGTTCAAATTATTGATAGTTCCTTGTTCCAACAATCGCTTAATCCACACCCAATGAAAAGACATGAAACCCTGTAATGGACTTGTTCCCTGATCATCTGGCTGTACAACAAGCATCCTTGCAGGTTGTGGATGTATAACCCATTTCTGTTGTATGTAGTATTCAATCTCATCCATATATCTATGAATAACCTCAATAGAAGCTCCAGTCGAAGATGCTACAAGAAAGGGAGTTGATCCATCCTTGCAAGTAGTTGCCCACATTGGTGTGCATCCTTCTCGGCAATTGACAGGACTATACTTTACTATTGCCCTGCCCAATCGGAATAATGCATCAATTACATCCACAGGTGGTTTGACATAACTGGCAGCATGTAATGGAGTATTACCCCACTGATCTATATAAAATAACTGATTATATGCGTCATGTAACGCTTCCTCCAACGTCTTCTTCTTAATACTCTCCTGAGAGTAATCATACATTCCATAATGATAATTCTCTTGACTATTCTCTACATCTTTATTCTTTGATGAAGAACTATTAGAGGCTGCTGTTTGTATACTATTGATAAGATTATCACATAAGTTGATAGCCTCATCCCATCCAAATGTAGAACACCAACCTGATAGATTTTCTGGATGGCTCATTGGACAACGTATTGATTTATCTGAAAATCCAAAACACGAAGTGTTCATTAATCTTTTGAACTTAGCAGTACTTGCTGATACTACCTACTTAGTTCTTTATTGCAAATTCTAATATTATGTAACTTGTGATGCATATCTTGTGTACTTTTGATGCCGTACTTAAAGATATAACCAAATCACTGAGCAACTGCACGTCTATATCTAACAACAGACTACTTAACTATCCACCAATTGAAGAGAGCAGGAGCACCACACTATTCACTAGATATCAGATAGAAAGGAAGAGTAAAAAGGTTGATGATCCTTTGCCTTTGCGAAGCTTTTGAGATATTTATTGTTGAGTTTCAGTTGTTGTGTGTTATGTATAGTTGTTGAGGAGCTGGTTTATTATATAGTATCACAACATATAGAGGTTTGCACTTTGCAATGCGTACTACCTATGAGGCATTATCACTAGAACATTAAGCAGGAACTTTTTTAGTCAAGTATCATCCGATATCACACAATCGATATAATATTGTTGGTACTTACATGGTTGGTATCTGATTTGCTACATAGTTTATAAAATATCCAACTTATCCAACTACAGCCGTTGGCCCTTTTGATATAAGTTCTCTCAGCTCACTACTCTATATCCAATATATGCATCAAAATGGGTAGACAAACCCCAGAACCACTAGTAAGACGGCTTACTAGTAGACCACCAATAATAGAGGATCATCATAACAATGAACAGCAGCAACAATCATCACCATCAAAGCCAAAGCATGCTACAACCAAGAAGAAAAACAGTACTACAGAATCAAGAGGAATAGAAGCACTCAAACAATTATTCTGTGGTGGTATGTCAGGTGCGGTAGCCAAAACAGTTACCGCACCACTTAGTAGATTAACAATATTATATCAAGTCCATCCAATGGTAACAACGAAGGAGAATCGACCAAAGTTTAGTATGACAATACGTGGTGGGTTATCTAAAATTGTTGAACGAGGTGGTATTATGAGTTTATGGAAGGGTAATGGTACGTCATGTTTACATAGATTTCCATTTAGTGCAATTAATTTCTATTGTTATGAGGGTATGTTAGATATATTAAATGGAGAACAGCGATTATCAGATGAGGATGAAGATAATGATATTACAAATACAAATACTGTATCAACATTCTCGAGATTAGTTGCAGGTGCGGTGGCTGGTACTACCGCATGTGTAGCGTGCTATCCTTTAGACTTGGTGAGAACACGTCTAACAACACAACTAGATGGGAAAGAGACATATAGAGGTATAACTGATGCATTTGCAAAAATTGCACAAAATGAAGGACCAATAGGATTATATTCTGGATTAGGTCCAACGTTAATGGTTGCAGTTCCAAATTTTAGTATATCATGGGTAGTCTATGGTTCATTGAAAGAGTATGCATTAGAAGATGAATTATTCTACAATCTACGAAAGGTTGATTACAATACTGGAGAACAACGACTTGGATTCCTATTAACACTTGCATTTGGTGCCGCTAGTGGTACTTTATCTACATTAGTTACATTTCCTTTTGATACGGTAAGACGGAGGATGCAAATACAAGGACAACACTTTGCTCCTAATGAACGACTAACTGGTGTACAAATGATAAGATCGATACTGAAGAATGATGGAATTAAAAGCTTTTATAGAGGACTCACTCCTGAGATATTAAAAGTTGTACCCATGGTTGGTACGATGTTCACAACATATGAATTGCTGAAAGAAAAGCTGAAAGTATAAACTGCTGAGGTTTGGGTTCATATGAGAAGAGATTAACAACTAATCTTCAATAAAGTATAAACATTCAGCTGATAAGCACTACCGTGTCAATCCTTGCCTATTTGACTGAGAATTGTGTGAGATTATACACCACTCGAGCTCTCTAATACTTATGGGTGGTGGCCCCTACAAAAACCATTTAGTCTCATTTGTTTCTGGTGTCTGCAAGCACGGATAGTTGAAGTTGGATGACGTTGCTCCGATACGAGGATTTACCGTACTGTGTACGGCTTGGAGTTAAATGCTGGAGGCACGTACTAACAATAGCGGCAATAAATAGGCGTCTATATCAAGTAGTATATACCACATTATCATCTAGTTGCTGTGTAATACCATAGTTTATTTAATTGTTGTAATCTTCGAGTAAAAAGATACAATATGGATCCCAACGATTTACCCGACCCAGCTCCAATTGCAAAGAGTGATAATAATGAAAATGCTACTGCTATGAATCTATTTGCTCCCGACCCGAATGGTGGTAGTGAAGTAAGTCGTTTATTATTGATTCTTTATTATGTTTATAAGTTGTTACGGTATATTTTGTTGGTTG
>Ga0214480_101192_pt1 | contig 11622 bp, 9 predicted proteins | sample M1_20Mar14CPVII9_3_FD_165042 | JGI IMG/M metagenome (GOLD analysis project Ga0214480, IMG submission 165042) | Marine eukaryotic communities from Monterey Bay, California, United States - M1_20Mar14CPVII9sort6BwellE17 | ecosystem: Environmental > Aquatic > Marine > Unclassified | place: USA...
CCACATGAACTGCCTTCCGATTTACCGTCACACGTTCCAGACGATAACCCAGCAGGATTTAGCATCGCCAACAATATACGTTATCCTTCAACAATTCAGAAGTCTATTGGATTAAATGGATTGCCTGTAATGTTGTTTCTACCACGGGGATCTATTAGTGAAGATACCAACCCCACGGATGGATCAAAGCAACTATCGAAGTGGGACAAGTCCCGTCTCAACAACATGATCAAATCTGGCAATTTTGGTGTAAACGCAACAAAATACCTCAAACAAATGAAACAGGAAGGTTACAAGACCGAGTCAGAGCGTCTTATTAACGTTGTCGGTGGGTCTGAGAAGTTTTATAAGTTTATTGTTGATATCCTCACAAGATTAGTTGCCAGAGATGACGAGGTGAAGAAATACGTTCTCGACTTGTCAGATGGTGAAGTGGACAAGTCAGATAGTGAAGAGGATACTCAAAAGCGTAGAAGCTTCACTAATCAAAAGCGTAGTGAACAGGATAATCAGAAGCGTAAGTGTGAGTATGAAGCTGCCTTGGAGTCAGTAAGAAAAAAGAGAGCGGCGAAGAAGGAGGCGGAGGCAAAGAGCAAAGAAGGAGGAGGAGAGTAAAACTAATTCCTTGTTATAATAACCGTTTATCTCGCGTAAGTATCTGTACTTAATGAGTCTTTTCAAATGTCTACTGCGATGCTTGTTTCTATCTCAAATCTCACATTTTTACTTATTATAATCAGCTACACCAGCTCCGACCACTGATGCGCCGGTCACGTCAGCTCCAACAAATCCTCCCACTCTTCAGCCAACTCCAAACCCATCTTTGCCTGTAAGTTCAAGTTCTGGCAGTGTTTCTTTCTCTATAAACTGGCTTGATGACTAACATCAATGTCTATCCTTCACTCTCTCTCTCTCTCTTCTCTTTTAGCCTACACCGCCACCAAGCCCACCCCCAACAACACCAGCTCCCACTGATCCACCTGTTGTGATCGTAGTCAAACAGTTGTGTATCAAGGATAGCAATTTGCCTGGCGCTGACATCTGCACTGATGGATCAACGTCTGGAACGTGTGACGGTAAATCGGAAGGCAGTTCATGTGGCGGAGGAAGGAAATGTCGCTTCGAATCCTGTGTTGGTGGTCCAGGTCCTGCAACAACAACCGGGGCAACTACAACTGGTTCTGCTACTACAACAACTGAAGCACCACCAGCAACTACGACTGAGGATCCAGGAGCTTGTGGTGCCAGGCGTGCCTCCTGTTCAACAGGTGGTGATTGTTGCAGTGGTTCTTGCTCCATCGACAGGAAGGGCAATGGCAAATGCGCTTAATTGATTCATCTTAAGTGCTCTCTTCTCATGTAACACTATCAAGTAATGCACTCCGTTAGGCATAGGAGAGAGACTCGTAAGTTGAAAGTTTAGTTCAAGATTACAATTAGTGTTTCAAGAAATAGGTAAAGACTGGAAAGTCAGAAGGCGAGTCAAACCATTGACTCTTCTGGTGATTATTCCATCTGGGGGATAAAGAGTTATGTGGTAATCTAGCTAAAGGGGGATAGTGGTTCACCTCTCACATATTTAGGGCAAACGTTTGATAGATACGCCATGTGTGAGAGAGGACTAACTTTAATATATTTAGGAAACAATTGATCGTATATAGGCTGTCTGAGATATAGACCCCGGTGAATTGCTATATTATAATGCTTTTGCTTCGTTTGCTTGCTTATATAGCAGAGCTTATCCAATGAGACAATCTGATACCTCCGAGTAAGTGGCCTTGTGGTCACTAATAAGACATATTACTTCAAATCAAAAGAACCGACATACACCGCTCGAGTTCCCTTCGTCACTGGTAGTGCAGAATGCTGTAAACTTCCTCCCCATATCATTGCCGACCCAGCTTTGAAAAGAAATCTTGTTTAGACAACAAACCAATGGAACCACTGTGCAAATACATGTGTAACTTACCTTGAGGCAAAGCAATTGACTCGGGAAGGAAAGAGTGGTCCTCATTCGTCTGATTTTCAATATCCAAATCATCATGTGATCTATCTAAATCTCTGTAGAAGGCTGTTCCTCCTCCTTCAAAATCATCAGATAGCACTACTAGTAAAGTCAGTCCCATTCCATCCTCGTGTTGCTTAAAGTGACCTCCAGAAGAATACAAATTGACTTTTGGTTCGGGGTGTAGTTGACCAAGCTCATTTGGCTCGTTATACCATATACATTCCATACTATTTAGATCAGTGTTCGTACCAAATATCTCCATTGCTAACTCTAACATTCGTTCCCCCCCTCCTAAGGGTAGATAAAGAGAGGGATCAACTCCATCACCTATATTATCTCCACCACTACCATCAAGAAATTCAAGTAATCGATTTAGAAGAGCAGCAGATGCATGTTTCGCGGCATCATTGAGTAACGTTTTTACAGAATACCGATTGCAATTATTATTAGCACTTGATGCAAATAGTATATGATTACTACTACTACCGCCATTGAGTATACATATGTCATCTTCGCCCTTCTTGTCAGTGGCCGAATCAATCAGTGCGCTCCTTTCATCTAAAGTTGCAAAGTTATTAATTGTTATGTAAGATAGAGACTGTGAGACTGATGAACCTACTGATATTGCATGTGATGCTCGCTTAGTATCAACGAAAGTTTCAGACCATCCTGGACCGCTTGCCTCTTTCCTATGCCTATGGAATATTGTTTCATTCATCTTCCAGTATATGATAGATGTGATATGTGTATGTGATAATAATATGTAAGTACGTCCTTATTATAATTTGACCCATCACTTTAACATATTGTAGGTAACTATCTAATGCTTCTTTCACTTCACTACTCCTACAATACTCCTACTTTATGTCAAAAAGATACCTTTGCAAAGGATCTTCTCACTAACTACTATCAGGGTATGTAGGAGGGATAGACTGGTGTTGTTCGGCGGCATAATACTGATATCATGACAAATTGGCTAAAACTAACGTCTCAAACAGCAATAATTACAGGAGCTGCCTCGGGGATAGGTCGAGGTAAAGATTTCAATTGTTCTTGCAATTAATACCAACTACCTATTGTACTCCATGATTCTGACATTTCTTGTGTACTTCCATCGCTCTCCTGGTAGCAACAGCAATTGCTTTGGCTGGGCAAGGGTGAGTGTATTATTATACTATGCCTTCTTCTCATATAACTTACTTACATTCAATGATTCTTAGATGCAATCTCCTCTTGGCTGATTCACACCAGGTCAAGTTAGAAGAAGTCCAATACGACATATCGATAAAAACAAATAATAATATAACAATTGAGCAATCAATATGTGACGTTACTAATAAAGCACAAGTTCAAGATGCCATTCGAAAAGCTGATGAGTTAGTACCAAATCAACTTCAACCAGCATCAATACTAGTAAATTCTGCTGGTATTACACGAGATGGATTAACATCAAACTTATCTGATGAAGATTGGGATAGTGTGATAGATGTGAATCTAAAAGGTACTTTTCTTATGTGTAAAGCATTTTGTGAATCTAATAGACTGAGATCATTACTGGAAAGTAGAATTGGAGGTAGTATCATTAACATTGGAAGTATAGTATCAAATTATGGCAATGTCGGTCAAGTGAATTATGCAGCAAGTAAAGGCGGTGTACTAGGCTTGACGAGATCATTGGCGAAAGAGTTAGCTTCTTTATCAACTAAAGCTACAGCAATGAGCTCATTGGATAGTAGGGTCACTGCAGATGATAATAGTGATGATCAGAATACTATTATACCACCTACTGTCAGAGTAAATTGCATCCAGCCCGGGTTCATATCAACACCAATGGCTCAAGCAGTACCAGAACATATCCTATCAAAGATGACACAGAAGATTGCAATGAAACGACTAGGTCAAGCGTCAGATATTGCCAATTTGGCTTGCTTTTTGGCAAGTTCTGAGCGTAGCGGATACATCACTGGAGAGGCTTTTGAATGTAGTGGAATGCTTAGATTGTGATCACTCTGACTAAAGACAAGAAGATTAGTCACCATGTATGTTCACAAAGTGTTTAAAAATCTTATGTACATTCAAGTTCCAAGCGGGTGTTGCGCTAAACATAGACATGGCACACATATCTTTCTTTCTCATACATAACACATGCACACATATCACTCGTTATACCAACACCTCATGACAGATATGCGAAGTCCATTGCATCATCATTATTGGTCCATACATCATTACTTTCTCGATTAATTCCTTGACAATAAAGTATAGATGGTAAGTTCTGCATTAACCTAAGCATTGTGGAAGTATTACCTTGCTGTCCAATAATTGAGAGTATATTGGGCAATAATGTAGTATCAATATCAAGATTGAGTAACCTTCCTATATCTTCCTCGATATACAAGGCAATCTTCCTCCTCTTTGCTTTGACTGCACCCAGCCGATTGATCTTCATTATACTCTCCAGTTCTTCACATTCATATTCATATCCACAACTCAGAAATACATGCTTCAGTGTATGGTTGCTATCGGCGACTGCATTCAAACTTGACTTGTCGAATGTAACCGAGATCAAAGGGGATAGTGATTGAAAAGTATTATGACTGAGATGCAATCGATGCAATCTGGTGTTGTTCTTCAGACCATTAGCAAGCATGTTTAACCCAGCAGCACTAATAGAGTTTTCATCCAGCCACAGATGCTCTAAGAGACTGTTCTCTAGAGCATCTGCCATCACCTTGATTCCCTCGTTCCGGAGGTTGTTGTCACTCATGATGAGTGTTTTGATACCTCCGACAAGCTTGTTATCGTCATTATTATCGTCTGTTGATTCTGTTGACATCATCGTTTGGTATTGCAACAGCTCTGCAATGGCTTTGACTCCGTTTAGTCCTATCGAGTTGGAACTTAAATCTAATGCCGTCAGGTTTGTATTGTATTGAAGTGCTTCTGACAAGATAAGCGTTCCTTCACTACCGAGATCTCTCGAGCAAAAGATGATTCTCCTTAGGTCTTTATCGTTGTATTGTAGTCTATGAAGTATATTCTTATTTAGATTAGTCGGAGTAAAAGTATGTCTAGTGATATGTGAAAGATCGAGATGACATGGTGAGAAGAAGTTAAACGATAGTAGTAGTCATGTAATGTACATATGCACATCGTCGATGAATGTACATATCATATCATATTATGATGCTGCCGACCGATATAGAATAGACATATACACATATCAAATATCCATAGTAGTCACATACGCATACGTCCACAATGTACATATCATATCATCAATTGCCGACCGATATGCATAACATAGTAGTAATGATCATCGTCGTCGACGAATATCATACATTCTCATAAACTGCTTAATAGAACACAAATAGAACACTGCTACACTTACCCTCGGCTCAACTTCTTCATTATATATTTATGGCAACATCAGCAACAAGATGCAATGGCAAGATCTACTCTTCATCAATGATGTCAGCAGCAGTATTGCTTTGTTCTGCATGCGGAAGTCGTTGTTCCGATTTGGTGATGTCAAATTAAAGGATACCTAAGGATACCATCAGGTCATGATAACTTAACTTACTTCTCTCTTCTACTACTCTACTCTAGGCCTTGACTTGTTTCTTCCTCTATCCAGCAACAATGCAATTCCACATACTGCTGTCAGGTATATTGATAAAATAAGCATGGCCTTGCCATCCGATGAATGAAGAGTATCCAAAAAAAGATTGACCAAACCAGTTATGATGTTCGATGATAGAAATACCACCAGTCCATACCGATTTACTGCCTCAAGTATTTTGGGTGTATGTTGTCCACTACTACTTCCATTGAATTCTTCTGTTCTCAGCATTATATAGTGTATCATACATAACAAAGACATGTTGTGGGCTAATGACCAAAGGATAAAGGAAGCATTTGTCGATCGTCGTGAGGTTGGTATTTGTAATCCAAGTGTTAGACATAGATGTGCTATCCACAACATTAATGATGCCACGAATAGACGTCTTTGTACCATTTGTTTGCCATTCCTTTGTTTTGTGCTATCTCCCATTCGTGGTAGTAGACATATCCTGCCAAGATCTTCACTTAGAAGTCGTAAGCTCAAGTATCCTACAACTCCAAGTATTCCTTCTCTGTTTGCAACATAGGCATTGCATATAAAGCTATCATTATTACATCTTCGTTCCCCATTTTCAATATTGCCATTCCTTTGTTTTGTGCTATCTCCCATTCGTGGTAGTAGACATATCCTGCCAAGATCTTCACTTAGAAGTCGTAAGCTCAAGTATCCTACAACTCCAAGTATTCCTTCTCTGTTTGCAACATAGGCATTGCATATAAAGCTATCATTATTACATCTTCGTTCCCCATTTTCAATAAAATCTTGTCCTCCACCATATGACAAGTAGATTTGATATGGTATCATCATGATTAATGCCAAGATAAAGTCCACCGGCAAATTATTATTAGTACTAGTGAGATTTCTCTTTAGACCTTTCCATACAACCATAAACCCTTCAACACAACATAAAGTAAAGAAGAAATTCCAATGTACACCATATTCCGATACATGTTCTTGATATTCCAATCCCTTGTTGGTAGCTAAGCGAATTAAACCAATTAGTAGAAGTGGTGTACATTTCATGATTGCTTTCTTTGCCAACATACTTGTACTTGTTGCCGTCTGTCGATTATATTTAGATGATGAAGAGAATACAGAAGCCCAGCCAGCAATGATAATGAAACTAGCAGCACCTAAATCCATCCAACCATATCCACTAACTTCCGTCTTGCAAAAGGTTCTTGGGAAGATATTAAAATCGACTGCCAATATTGCAATTGTTGTTAAGATGTATACACATGATCTATGTATTGTTAGGAATACTGGTCGTTGTTTATTATTATTGTATTGGGATGATTTGGATGTAGTCTGTTTGGTATTGAATGTAGATTGTGGTATCAATAATGCTAATAATAACTTAATCATTTGCATACCCAATAACAAAAACATCGGTCTAAATAGTGAAGTTTGAACTAGTAACATTGGTACTATCAATGTGATGAATTCTATAATGACATCTGATTGGCATATCTTCATTATTATGCTATGCTTTCGACTACTATTAGAGGTAGAAGTAGAGACATAGTGATGTAGTTTGTAATACAATTGCAATCCGATTGGTATCACTAAACATAAGACTAATATTTCATGCGGTGATGTGCCACTATGACCGGTAACAAACTCTTCCTTTTCATGATACTTTCGGGTATTTGTGATGGTATTATTATCGATAGCCATAGTACCTAAGATATTGACTGGAGAGTATGTACATAAAGGAGAGAGGAGATTAGTGGGGGCGGTTGGAGGGTAGTAAATCCTAGGTAAATTTGAGTAATAGGTATGCAACCAATAACATAGGACCCTATATAATAATGAGGAAGGAAGCACATTAATAAAAGATGCCAACATCGGGAATAAATGTGTCCCAAATATTTTATCCCTCCTTCTACCACTTTTTTGTACTTCTTCATAATTTGCAATGCATATCAATAGAAGCATCTGCTGATATAGATAGCGACCTAGTGGCCAATATATGTTGTATTTAGATTAGTTCTTTTACGCTCTTTCGATTGGTAGTAGTTTTGTGAAGCGTGAGGACGGTTAGCTTTTACATAAGTCGGTGCACTTCTTTGCGACAACTTTAGGTTCTTGGGTTTAAGCTGGTAGGTATACTTCTGTGATTAATAAGCTCTTTTTTATCTCTCGAGAGTAGTAATTGATCATATCTCTTCTTATACAAAATATACAATCACCAAGTAACCTCAACATGTCGTCGACAAACACAAATGGAAGAACTAAGAATTATTATGTAGGTGAATTAAGCACAAACTTTAAACCAGATGGTAGGGGTAGAATGGAGTATACAAATGGTGATGTGTATGAAGGAGATTTCATTCAAGGCAAGCGACACGGAAAGGGCAAATACACTACGCCTGATGGATATTCGTATGAAGGCGAGTGGATTAATAATCAAAGACATGGTAAAGGCAAGAGTATTACTATTGGTATTGGTGGAACTTATGAGGGATATTTTGTTCGAGACAAGCGCCATGGACAGGGCAAAACAACATATACTAATGGAGACGTATATGAAGGATATTATAAGAATGGTAGAAAACATGGAAGAGGTAAATTCACTCTTGTGAATGGAAGTATATATGAAGGAGAATGGGAGAGTGATCAACGACATGGCACGTTCAAACTCACAGAATCAAATGGTGAACAGTATGAAATTATCTACAGCCATAATAAGCTCCAATCAAAGAAGCGTTTTGCCACCCTTGTTATTGATGAACGTCCTTCTCAACGTCACCGTATTGAAGAACCACAACAAGTTGCAATATTAAAGGAAGAGCATCTTGTATGTCCCATCTGTGGGGATAACTTCTCCTTCAATATGAATACAGATGATGATAATGTCAAAAGACATTTGCCTGTTGTTGGACTATGCCAACACAAGTGTTGTTCGGGGTGTATTTTGAAACAACAAGTAGCATGTGCCGAGAATAACGGTGGTGATGTTCCTGAAACAATCGACTGCATGGAGTGTAGAAGAAGTGGCGCATTCACTCCAGGTTTGCCGAACTATCATACTCTACTAATTGATTTACTAGAACATTCGATTCCTGTGAGGGAAGCTCCTGCCGCTCAAAGTGTTGAGGCGAATCCCGAGAGAACATTAACACGAGAAGAAATGAACTTGCTTAGTAGTGTGGAGGATACTTGGGTGGGGTGTACTGCATGTGGCAAGTGGCGAATGTTGCCTCCTCTTCTTCCTTCTTCTTCTCTTCTCGTTTTCTCTTTTGACGTTCCCGTTCATCAATAACAACTCTAGCAACTAATCCTAAATCCACGCCAACCTTCATGGCAGCGGCATCTACCAACTTATTCCGTATCCTACCCTTGGTAGCTAATAAATTAGCTCTGGCGCCACCTCCCTTTTCTAATTCAAATCCAATCTCTTGACCTATTGCATTCTTCAAGAAGGTTAATTCATCTTCATCATTCTTCCTACGACCGCCACCAGGACCTCCTAAATGTTGCCCATCGGCTGATACAATACCTTGTTTTTGTTGTTTCTTTAATAATATGCCGGCGGTACGTCCTGTGCCTGCTATCCTCTTTGATCCTATCCCAATTGATATATTCTCACTTGGTAAATTACTTGTTATCGGTTCGGCTCCTTTACCGGTATGTACCTTTTGTAATAAATCAAATATACCCGGTCTTAATGGTACCGTATTCATATCAACTTTTGATGATAACTGAACATGTACTCGTCGTAAATTATCCATTGCATTCTTCAATTCAGTTTGATTATCAACGAGCTTTAATGTATATGTTGATAGATGTGGTGGATTTGGATGATTAGTATAGGCACGAACACATTCCCGACATAGGAATAGACCAGTGGTTGGGTCAACTATTTGTTGTGCTTCTGTTTCATTATACTTCCCATTGCAGGTTTTGGATTTATATCCTGGACAGAGGTAGAGTGAAGATGATCGGGCACGTATTTCAGCGGTGGATAGTTTCTTTTGTAGAAGATGGATACGTAGTCGAATGACGTGTACTGCATGATTGTAGCTATAATGATGTGTTGATGTTGATGTTAGTTTTGATGTTTTGCAAAACAAACTTCACATCAACATTATATTATGAACAGCACAATAGATTGACATATATACTCACTCAATATACCAAAATTTGGTATTTTGGCTACCACCCATAGCCAAATCGTCAACTAATTCATGTTTAACTAATTGTTCCTCTTCTAAGAATTGCAATGTCCTCCTTAGTTGTTTAGCAGGCAGGTTCAATCTCGGTGCCATATCGTCATCACGCAGATACTTTTCTCTAATTAGGACATCAATCAAACACACCACGTCGTCATCATAGAAAGCTCTTGCTATTGTTGAGATTAATGCTTCTGCCGCTGCCATCTTTTATCAGAATCTAGGACTGAGTTATAATCGTCACTCAATGTCCTATCTACCTATTCGCGTCTCGGACTTTGTTTATGAAGGATACCGACCATCTCTGGTCTCTCATATTATCAAACATTCAGCTAGTACGATAGCCATTGTAGTGGAGGAATATAAAGGAAATATAGCGACGATAGTAGTTTCATAGTGTTATCTGCACCTACTGATACACGACATTCATAATTTTCAATTGGTGTCACGTGTTTGCAAAGATACCACATCTCACATCATTCATATCTTTTTGAAAACTAAGAGAGTGGGGATTACATTTGATAGTAGCGAGGAGGGTCGACTTCATCTAGTAGTCTATTGGCAAATCATTGTTTGCTTAAAAATAGTTTATTGCCGTGAGTAGATGGCGACGGTAGCCAGTATGAAAAGAAGCAAATAAGATACGACATATCAATCGAAGAGGAGTTGATGAATTAGATATGTCGATGATCAAGGTCCATATAGGGTTATTCATCTTTCATTGGTTAATATTGGGCAACATTATAATACCAAATGTACTCTCGTCAATATCCATCGATGTACTAAGACTGTTGATACTTCGTGAAATGATATCTACTTTGATTTGGATTGGATTTGTCTTAGCAATTTCAGGAATGGAAGCAGTAAAGTTTAAAGCACCGGTATGTCCTCGAGCCTTTAAACTGGATATAGGACGTACAATATTCCCGGCTCTGAATGTTGTTGAGTGCGGATTATGCTTACTATGTTGGCAACTACACATGTCAAGGAGTAAACTTCTGACCGCCATATCATCATCATATATATCCATATCAAGTAGTGAAATACCAAACTCTCTTATACTAGTGACAGTGATTTTAGCATTAGATGTGATATGGTTGACACCCAAATTAGTGTATAGAGGTAAACAGGTTGTATACTTATATCTGAAGAGTCAAAAGGGAAGAGAGAATGAGGAGGCTTTGACTAGTGAGTTTAAGAAGATAGAGAAAGAAATGAAGCATCAGACCACTCCTCTGAAGAAGGACAGAACTCATGTACTATATGTTGTAGGGGAATGCATCAAATTATTGGGACTTGGACATCTAGAAGTATCTCTTGCTACTTCGTTACTCTCGGTATAGAGATATAGAAGTCAATTGATACATCAAGCCAAGAGAGACAGGTCAAGTTGTGGAATGGATCACACATTGGAGTAGATGATATATATAATAATAGCACATATATCTCTACTACAAATGTATTAGCGACTATAAATATGACTCATCATCTTCCGTCGCCTAGAAACTGTTGGAACTGGACACTCCGCCTTGGGATTGAGCTTGAGATTGGACCTCATCTTCATTTTCCTCTCGTTTTTTACGCTCGTAATACTTGACCATATACACTGCAGAACGCTCCTCCGCGTTACAAGTTGAGCGTGCTGGGTCCCAAATGTTGTCCTTGCAATACCACTCGTCTGGAAGAGCTTCCACTTCCTCTGCAGAGATATCAGGAGGCAACATTCGCCACTTGCCACATGCAGTACACCCCACCCAAGTATCCTCCACACTACTAAGCAAGTTCATTTCTTCTCGTGTTAATGTTCTCTCGGG